>ENA-OPDI01000036-OPDI01000036.1-human-gut-metagenome-genome-assembly--contig:-NODE-36-length-147019-cov-15.099194_pt1 | contig 147019 bp, 122 predicted proteins | sample MGYA00241262_ERZ501504 | MGnify/ENA primary metagenome ERZ501504 (study PRJEB25962, sample SAMEA2042570) | human gut metagenome | biome: human gut; feature: human-associated habitat; material...
GACTATGATAAAGGCTTTAAAACAGTTGATTTGTCAACAAGTCTGTCATTTATAAAGTTGTAAACTGGTGTTTAAATAATAAAAAGAAAATTAATATCGAAATACAAAATCGATATCAAGAAGAGTATTGTAGTAAGTTTCAATTTCATGTGGTGCAATTAAAACAAATAGAATCAGCAACAGAAGAAGAAAAACAGACAGCAAAAGACTGGCAGCAAGTTGAAGAGATAATTCGTGGGAATCCGTATAGAGAGGCGGTGAAGCAAGAGATGTATAAGATGAGTCAGGATGAGAAAGAACGCTATCTGTATCTGAGGGAAGAAATGGCAGTTAGTGATGAAGTGAGTCGAATGAGGACAGCAATAAAGGAAGGAGAAAAAGAGGAATTAAATTGACTAAAAAAGTTTTTCAATTATCACAAAAAGGTTGTACAATAGCACAAATAGCAGAAAAATGCAATATTGAAGAATCAGAAGTAAAAGAAATATTAGAATAAATTACAAAATTGACACAAAATAAAAAATATGCTATCTTAACAAAAGAAAAAGGGAATGAAGTTCTCCCTCGAAGAGATTCGAAACCGCTTATTAAGCTGATGACTTCTGTGTAATGAACACAGGGGTTATCAGCTTTTTTGATGTTTGGATTATATAAAAAAGAAAGGATTTTAGGAAAATGCAAAAGAAAGACTATATTATACAACTGCTAAAATATATCATCATGGCAATCGTTGTAGGAATTATTGTAGGAGCGATCGATGCCTTGTTTGGAAGAGTGCTGATCGCAATCTCAGAGTTCAGGACCATACATTATCAATATTTACTGCCATTCCTGCCAATTGCTGGGCTGGTGATCACAGCAATGTATTACGTATTCAGTAAACTAAGTCTAAAAGGAATGAAACTTGTCTTCGAAGTTGGCCAGCAAAAAACAGATTCCATCCCATTACTACTAATTCCGTTAGTAATGATCGGAACATGGTTAACGCATCTATTCGGAGGAAGTGCTGGCAGAGAAGGAGTTGCAGTTCAGATCGGAGCAACCCTGTCTCATGCACTCGGAAGAAAATTAAACTTCCCAGAGAATGGAAGAATAATGTTAGTCATCGGTATGGCAGCAGGATTTGGAGGGTTATTTCAGACACCATTAAGTGCAACATTCTTTGCAATCGAGGTAATCGTAATCGGGAAAATGGATTATGAAGCACTACTGCCAGCATTGGCATCTGCATATATAGCAGCATTTACATCTCATAGCCTGGGGTTAGAAAAATTTTCAGTTGCGATTAAAAATACCATAAATTTAACTGGTACGAAAACGATCATATCAGTAATCATACTTGGAATTTTATTTGGACTGACTGGAAGATTGTTTTCTTTTTCATTAAGTAAGTTAAAAGCATTTATGGGAGAAACGATCATGAATCAGTATTTAAGAATCGTAGTTATGGCAATTCCATTAGCAGCATTATTGTTTATTATTCACGGATCAAGATATAGTGGACTTGGAACAAATATAATCTCAGCAGGATTCGCAGGACAGTCAATCTATAGTTATGATTGGCTCCTAAAGTTATTATTTACGATTTTTACACTGGCAATCGGATTTCAGGGTGGAGAAGTTACACCACTGTTTTCGATTGGAACATCTCTTGGAGTGATCCTTGGAGGTATACTTGGACTACCACCAATGTTATGTGCAGCACTAGGATATGCAGCAGTCTTTGGAAGCGCAACAAATACATTGATCGCACCGATCATGATTGGATTAGAAGTGTTTGGAGGAGCTGATATGGTGCTGTTTGTTATTATCTGTGTGATTGCTTATGGGGTGAATGGGAATATATCTATTTATGCACAAGAAAAAATTTAATTTTGTAAGTTGGCCAACTGTAGATTTCGAGTATATGATCAAAAATAAATAAGCAACCGAAAGTGATGCGGTGGAATTTTGCTCATATTTTGAACAAATCGCTGATTCGCCCAATTTCCTACGAAAACTCGCTCTGGAGTTTTGTCTAAGACCAAAGTCTTTGAAGCTCAGACATTCGTCCAATTGGGCTGCGAATTTATTCAAAATATGGCAAAATTCCAATGCATCACTTTCGGTTGCTTATTTATTTTTGATCATATACCTGAAGTCTAAAGTGTGGACAATTACAAGATTGAAAAATTCAAGTGGTGTGTATGGAGGACAGTATTGGTTGTAAAATAGGGAACTTTCAGACAGAAAGTAATGTTATTATGCTTCATAAACATTCCAACAAATCGGTGTCTGAGAGTTTATTTATCTTCCATCAACGAATACAAAACTTATCAGCCAATATAGTTTAACACACGCATTGTGTAGTGATTTGAATAGCGTTCCGTTGTATGAGTCAGAAAGAAGATAAGAAAAAATATTTATAAGAATACAGGGTGACAACATGAGCACTTTTTGAATGCGTTTTTTACAAATTCGCAGCGCCCTGTGGTTGATTGTCTGACCGTAGCTGCGGGCATTTTGGCTCGCAGCCAGGGAGTTATCAAAGGAACAGGCGCGAATCAGCGATTTGTAAAAAACGCTTTCAAAAATGCGGAGTGTCGCCCTGTATTCTTATAAATATTTTTTCTTATCTTCTTTCTGACTCATACATGCAACACTACCTACAAATCACAATTTGCAATAAATTTTGTAAAATGTTAAGATTAATAAAGAAACACACCCAAGGAGAAATACAAAAATGGAAGAAAGATGGGACATTTACGATAAGAATAAACAACTGACAGGCCGTACAATGAAGAGAAATGACTGGACATTAAAAGATGATGAATATCATCTGACAGTTCTTGGAGTCATTAGAAGATCAGATGGCAAATTTTTGATCACAAAGAGAGTTATGACAAAGGCATGGGCACCAGGATGGTGGGAAGTGTCTGGTGGTGCTGCGCAGGCAGGGGAAGCATCTTATGATGCAGTTCTTCGTGAAGTGAAAGAAGAAACAGGACTGGATGTTAAAGATGCTGAAGGCGGATATATGTTTACATACAAGAGAGAGAATCCGGGAGAAGGAGATAACTATTTTGTAGATGTTTATCGTTTTACATTAGATATCGATGACAGTGATGTAAACTTTCAGGAAGCAGAGATTGACGGCTATATGTTTGCCTCAATAGATGAGATCAAAGTATTTGCACAGGAAGGAATTTTCCTGCACTATGACAGTATAAAAAAGGTATTTGAGTAAGGCAATGAGTTCAACAATAAAACGTAATAAATATGAAATTGATATGTGCAATGGAACGATTATGGATAAACTGATCTCATTTTCGTTACCATTGATGTTATCCGGAATTTTGCAGCTGATGTTTAATGCAGTGGATATTATAGTTATTGGAAGATTTAGTGGGAGCCAGTCGCTTGCAGCGGTTGGATCAACCACTGCCCTGATCAATATGTTTACCAATTTATTTATTGGAATATCCCTTGGAGCGAATGTTTTATCCGCAAGATTTTATGCGGCGGGCAAAGATAAAGAAATGTCTGAAACCGTTCATACGGCAATCACACTGGCGCTGATCAGCGGAATTATTATGGTCTTTGTAGGATTGATCTTTGCAAAACCAGTATTAGAATTAATGGATACACCAGATGATGTGATCAATCTTTCCACTCTTTACATGAGAATTTATTTTATGGGGATGCCGTTTTTTATGCTTTATAATTATGGAGCATCCATTTTAAGAGCGGTCGGAGATACAAAACGTCCGCTGTTTTATTTGATCGTTGCTGGAATTGCAAATGCAGGTCTTAACATGTGTCTGGTTATCATTTTTCATCTTGGCGTTGCAGGAGTTGCGATCGGAACGGTAATTTCACAGCTGATTTCAAGTATACTTGTGCTTCGATGTCTGTATCGATCAGAAACAAGTTACCAACTGCGTTTTTCAAAATTAAAGATTCAAAAGGAATATTTAAAACAGATTTTTCAGGTGGGAATTCCAGCAGGAATTCAAAGCACTGTTATTAATTTTTCTAATGTATTATTGCAGTCATCAGTGAATTCTTTTGGATCGATCGCAATGGCAGGATATACGGCAGCAAATAATATTTTTGGATTTTTGTATGTTACAGTGAATGCAGTGACACAGGCTTGCATGAGTTTTACCAGTCAGAACTATGGTGTTGGAAAATGGAAACGAATGGATCGTGTCTTGATCGACTGTCTGATCTTATCATTTGTTGCAATGATGATCTTGGGAAACAGCGCTTATTTCTTTGGTCCTAAACTCTTGACGATCTATACAAGTAATTCAAAAGTAATTCAATGTGGAATGGAAATCTTGTTATATACAACGGTTACGTATTTCCTCTGTGGATTTATGGATCTGTTTCCTGGAGCACTTCGTGGAATGGGGCGTTCTGGTGTGCCAATGATCCTTTCGATCATTGGGACAGTAGGAACAAGAATCGTATGGATTTTCTGGATCTTCCCGAATCATAGATCTTTGGATATTTTATTTATATCATATCCAGCATCCTGGATCATAACAATCGTATTACAGGTGATCTGTTATTACTTTGTGAGAAAACAATTATATGCAAAAATGAGAGCAGAAGCATAATAACAAACAGGCAGTACATTAACCAGAACTGGAAGAATGTACTGCCATTTTTTGTTGGAATCCTGTATATCGGAATTCTATTTTTCCTTTTTATGAATATGAACCTCAGGAATTGCTACATTATCATAGAGAATAGAATGTTTTTCTTCTTTTTCCTGTTCTATTTCATCAATATGTTCCTCAATCTCATCAAAATCTTTTGTATGGATCTCGGGTATTGCAACATTTTCGCTTTTCATTTTATATTCTGATTTCTCACGGAGCTTATTTCGGATTGCTTCGCGTCTTTTTTTTCTTTTTCCAAACATTTTTCATCGTCTCCCTCTAGATTATAGAAAATTGATAAAGAACGTGATCACCAGACTATTTAAGAAGTCTGCAAATAAACTACCGATCAAAGGTACCAGAAGGTAAGCTTTGACGGATGGGACATAACGTTCACAGATTGCCTGCATATTTGCCATGGCGTTTGGCGTGGCACCCATTCCGAAACCACATACGCCAGAAGATAATACAGCGGCATCATAGTCTCTTCCCATGATATTAAATATTACAAAATAAGTAAATAAGAACATCAAAATAGTTTGTCCTGCAAGTAATGTGATCAGTGGAAGTGCAAGGTCTGCAAGCTGCCATAATTTTAAAGTGATCATGGCGATTCCTAAGAATAAAGATAGGCTGATACCACCAATATCATTGATCTCACCCATATAAATTGTAAATTGTCCAGAATATTCGCCGATGTTACGCATAAATGCAGCAGCAATCATGGCACCGATATAGATTGGGAATGTCATACCTGTCATGGAAAGCAATTTGGAAATGATCGTTCCAATCCCCATGGCGATGATCAGCTGGAACACGGCAGCTGGATACATACTTGTGTGACGTTCATGCTTTTTCTCTTCTTCAATTAACAGGCTGTTATCTTCAGGAATTGCAGTCTTTAAAAGATTTTTCTTCTCAATCAGACGTTTTCCAACGGGACCGCCCATGATACTTCCAGCGATCAATCCAAATGTAGCAGCAGCTGTACATAAAGTGCTGGCACCTTTAACACCAAAGTCTTCAAGAACAGGTCCAAATGCACCAGCGGTACCATGACCACCGATCATAGGGATAGAACCTGTACAGAGTCCAACCAAAGGACTGATCTGTAGTGCTTTGGACAGACCGACTGCAAGAAAGTTCTGGCATATGATCAACATGATCACAAGGATCAGGAAAATGATCAAAGATTTTCCACCACTTTTTAAGACTTTTAAGTTTGCCTGAAATCCAACAGATGTAAAGAAGAATACCATACAGACTTCTTTTAGAATATCATCAAAGGAAAATTCGGCAAATCCAGTTACATAACATACACAGGTAAAGATTGCAAAGATCACACCGCCGATCACAGGTGCAGGAATACAAAATCGTTCTAAGATTGCAATCCTGTGTTTTAAAAAGTTTCCTAACATCAAAACGACTACGGCAACCGCGATCGTCTGATACATATCTAGTTGTATTGTCATTTATTTACACCGCAGCGGTTAATTGCTTCCTTTCTCTGTATTTACTGTGATTCCATGTTGTTTATAATAGGCAGCAGCACCGTCATGGAATGGAATCGTGATACCATCAACGGCAGTTGTCTCATCAAGAGAAATATCTACAGGTAGTGCATACTGAATCTGCTGTTGATTCTTAAACAGAATCTGTGTAATGTCTTTGACAGTATCTTCGGAAAGTTTATCACTTGCAAGAAGAACAGCTTTGACACCAACAGTTTTAATTTCTTTAGTCTGATTTACATATGTACCTGCAGGTATTGTATATTCTGTGTAAAATTTATAAGATTTCTTCAGACGAGAAACCCCTTTTTGATCAAGACTGACCAGACGAATCTTACACTGTTTTGACAGCTCATTGATCACAGTCGTCTGAACACCTGCGGTACAGAAAAATGCATCAATATCGCCAGATTTTAATTTCTTGGCGGCATCTGTATAATTCAAATTTACAGTATCAACAAGTCTTTCGTTTAATCCATAAGCATTTAAAATCTGCAACGCATTCTGTTCAGTTCCAGATTCTTCTTCACCAATGCAGACCTTTTTCCCTTCTAGATCATCCATAGACTGAATGTCTGAATCCGCAGGAACCACAATCTGACAGGCTTCTGTATAAAGGGAAGCAACAGCACGATATCCCTGATATTTCTTATCATTTTCAAAAATACCAGTGCGGTTATAAGCATCATTGATCAAATCCATTTGGGCAACAGCCATCTGAATGTAATCTTTAGATAACAGACGAAGATTTGCAGCAGAACCTGCAGTTGTTTTTACTTCAATGTTATATTTTTTACTCTTAGATGAGATAAGGTTGGCAAAAGTATCACCAAAAATCTGGTAAGTACCACCGATTCCAGCAGAACCAAAGCGGATTTTTCCAGAATTCATCTTACACCCAGTCAAGCATGTACTGATCATAATTGCGACAGCACAAAGTACCATAAGTTTCTTTTTCAAAATATCACCTCTCATTTTTTACCTTTCCTTATCTTTATTTTAACATTAAATTGTTATTTCGAATAGTTTTAGGGCAATAAAAAATTATTTATGACCTTTGTTATATAGTTTTTGTATGTTTTCAGGAAGTTTATCAGGCAACATGGCATTTATAGCATCTTCATTACCGTCTTTCATTGCTGTTTCATAATACCAGCACTTGAATTTTAAGAGAGAAAGAGTTTTTTGAAGTTCTTGGATTTCAGTTTCAACAGCTGATTTTCTGGTTTCAAATAATTCTTTCCTTTTTTCATAGCTTGCGCTGCCTTCAGATACCCAGAGAAAAAATTGCTTTATATCTTTGATCTCAAGACCGGATTTCTTCAGACATTCAATAATACGAAGCGCTTCCAATTCATTATCACTAAAATAACGGATGTTTCCTTTACGTTCCAGATTAGGGAAAAATCCTTCCTTGTCATAATACCTTAAGGTAGAAACAGGAAGATCAAACATTGTAGAGACTTGACCGATCGTGTACATAGAAAAACCTTCTTTCAAAATATTCTTGACCTAAAGTTAACTTTAGGTTGTATGATATAAATATCATACACTATTGCTAGTGTATTTACAAGAAACCAGACAAGGAGAAAAATAGATGTATATTGAAAATATCAATGGTCCAGAAGATGTCAAGAAATTATCCGAGGATCAGTTAAATGTACTTGCAGAAGAAATTCGTGATGCATTATTAAAAAAATTAAGTAAGCATGGAGGTCATTTTGGACCGAATTTCGGTATGGTAGAAGCAACGATCGCCATGCATTATGTATTTGAATCGCCAAAAGACAAGATCGTATATGATGTTTCCCATCAATCTTATCCACACAAAATGTTGACTGGACGTAAGGATGCATTCCTATATGAAGAACATTATGATGATGTATCAGGATACAGTAATCCAGGAGAAAGTGAGCATGATCATTTCACAATTGGGCATACATCAACTTCTATAAGTCTTGCACTTGGACTTGCCAAAGCAAGAGACCTAAAAGAAGAAAATGGAAATGTGATCGCAGTGATCGGAGATGGATCTTTAAGTGGAGGGGAAGCATTAGAAGGTCTTGATTATGCCGCAGAATTAGGTGGAAATCTGATCATTGTAGTTAATGATAACGATATGTCGATCGCAGAAAACCACGGTGGATTATATGATAACTTAAAAGAACTTCGTGATACAAATGGAGAGGCGGAATGTAATCTGTTTAAGGCGCTGGGATTAGATTACATTTATGTCAAAGAAGGAAATAAAGTCGTTGACTTGATCGAAGTATTTAAACGTGTTAAGGATACAAAAAAAGCAGTTGTCGTTCATATTAATACGCAAAAAGGAAAAGGATATAAATTAGCTGAGGAACATAAAGAAGAGTGGCATTATTGTGCCCCATTTGATGTGGAAACAGGAAATCCTTTAGATTCCTTTGATGGTGAGGATTTCTCAAGTGTAACAGCACAATACTTGTTAAAGAAAATGAAAGAAGACAAGAAGGTTGTAGCGATCACTTCTGCAACACCAACAGTTATGGGATTTACAGAAGATAAACGTAAGGAAGCTGGAAAACAGTTTATCGATGTTGGGATCGCGGAAGAAACAGCAATGGCAATGGCGGCAGGAATCGCAGCAGGTGGTGGAAAACCGGTTTATGGAGTATATTCAACATTTGTACAGAGAACTTACGACCAGATCACACAGGATCTGTGCATCGATAGCAATGCAGCAACGATCGTGACTTTCTGGGGATCTGTTTATGGAATGAATGATGTTACTCATCTTGGATTACAGGATATTCCAATGATGAGCAATATTCCAAACTTAGTATACCTCGCACCAACAACAAAAGAAGAATATCTGGCAATGTTGGACTGGAGTATCGATCAGGATCAATATCCAGTCGCGATCAAACTTCCAGGTGGAGAAATGATCTCTGACGGTAAAAAAATAACAAAAGATTTCAGTCAGTTAAACAAATATGAAGTCACAGAAAAAGGAAGCAAAGTTGCAGTCATTGGACTTGGAACATTCTACAATATGGGATGTGAAGTTGCAAAAGCAGTAGAAGAAAAGACAGGAACAAAAGCAACTGTGATAAATCCATATTATATTACTGGAATTGATGAAGTATTATTAGAAAATCTAAAGAAAGATCATGATGTAGTTATTACATTAGAAGATGGATTTTTAGAAGGAGGATTCGGAGAAAAGATTGCACGATTCTATGGGGATTCTGATATGAAGGTATTTAATTATGGAGTGAAGAAAGAATTATTAGATCGATATGATATTGAAGAACTTCTGAAGAAAAATCATTTAACTGTTGAATTGGTGAATAGTGATTTGGCTAAACTTTGGTATATATAAATGAGGAGGATTCTTTGGCGCAACTTTAAGTATTTTCAAAAAATCGATGAAAATGCGGGTTGTGACCAAGAATCCTCCTCATTTATATATTCAAAGACTTTATCAAATCTACTCTCCGAAACTGATTCCGATTGTCTTTGCTTCCTGAATCATAGAGCATTCAGGATCTACATATTTTAATTTTCCAGCAACTTCAGATAAAGGAACTTTCTTAGTTTCTCCATCAATGATTCCGACCATATAACCATATTCTTTATTTAAGATTAATTCAGCAGCGAAAGCACCGACTCTTGTAGCAAGAACTCGATCATAAGCACAAGGTGATCCACCACGTTGTGTGTGTCCAGGAACAGTAACACGTACTTCGCGGTCTGTTTTCTCTTCCAGTGCAGCAGCAATTTCATAAGCAACAGAAGGATATCTTCGTTCAGCAAGTTTTGCTTTGTACTGCTTTTTCTTTAATTTTGCATCTTCTTTGGAAATTGCACCTTCGGCAACGGCTAAGATAGAAAATTTCTTTCCAGCAGCAAAACGTTTCTCTATAACTTCAGCAACTTTATCAATGTCATAAGGAATTTCAGGAAGTAAGATCACATCAGCACCACCAGCGATTCCAGCATGGAGTGTAACATGTCCAACTTTATGTCCCATAACTTCAACAATAAATACACGGCTGTGAGAAGAAGCAGTTGTATGAATACGATCGATCGTATCAGTAGCGATATCAACAGCACTCTGGAATCCAAATGTCATTTCAGTTCCCCAAAGATCATTATCGATTGTCTTAGGAAGAGTCACAACATTTAAACCTTCTTCACGAAGCATATTCGCTGTTTTGTGAGTTCCATTTCCACCAAGGATCACAAGACAGTCAAGTTTATATTTTTTGTAATTGCTTTTCATAGCTTCTACTTTATCAAGACCATTTTCATCAGGAATACGCATCTTCTTAAATGGCTGTCTGGAAGTACCAAGGATCGTACCACCACGAGTAAGAATTCCAGAAAAATCATCTGGAGTCATGCAATCAGCAATTCCATAGATCAGTCCCTTATATCCATCACGAAAACCATAGATTTCCAGATCATTTCTTTTTGCACTTAAACCTTTGATTACACCGCGCATGGCTGCGTTCAATGCCTGACAATCACCACCGCTGGTTAAAATTCCAATTCTTAACATGGATTATCTACCTCCGAGTATCAAATTTAAAAATAAATTAACATAAATCTAAATACCATTTTATCATATAATTATATACAGAAAATATAAAATCTAGTAAATATAATGTTAAAAAAATGTGAAATAAACAATATATAAACCCAAAGAAATCCTTGTTGAACAAACTGAAAAAATAAGATAATATAACAATAGATAGTCTCTGTTAAAAGAAAGAGACATATTTGCACGGAGGAAATCAGATGAAAAGTGATCGTTTTTTAATAAAAGTAGCAGAACTGTATTATCAGGATGGATTGTCACAGCAGCAGATCGCAAAGAAACTACATACATCAAGAACAAGCATTTCAAGAGCATTGATTCAAGCGAGAAATGAAGGATATGTTCAGATCAGGATTCAGTACCCAGAACAAAGTAATCTAGGACTGGAACGCAAATTAGAAGAAAAATATGGATTAACAGAAGCATTGATCGCGGTCCCTGCGTACGATCAGTCAGTGGAACAGGAAATTTCATACCAAGCAGTGGACTACATTTTGCGAGTGTTAAAGAAAAATATGATTCTTGGAATGACATGGGGAAGGGCCATGCATGGATTTGTAGAACAACTTGCAAAAGATGAAAGACTGCGTTCATTATCATTTCAGAACGTAAAAGTTGTACCATTTCTTGGAACCCCGGGTGTAACACAAGTCGATTCGTGGGATGCAACAACATATTCAAATACGCTAGCGACAAAAGTAGGAAATTTACTGCATTGTGCAAGTTATAACTTGTCAGCACCAATGTATGTGGATGGTTCAAAAGAAAAAGAAATGATCGAAGGAATCGAAGAAATTTCAAAAGTTCTTCAGATGGCAGAAAACGCAGATATTGCCTTGATCGGAATAGGCTCTATGCAAAAAGATTCTTCTATTTTAAAAGCAGGGATCCGAACAGAGGAAGAATATACAGAATTGATTCAAAAAGGTGCAGTAGGAGAAATTGTTGGAAGGATTTATGATAAAGAAGGACAAGTTGTGGATGAAGATCTAAGAAGAAAGATGATCGGAATCTCCACGCAGCAGATCAAAAAAATCCCAGTCAGAGTTGGAATCTCTTATGGAAAAGATAAAGTAGAAGCGATCAAAGGTGCGATCAAAGGAGAAATGATTAATGTACTGGTAACAGATGCGACGACTGCAGAAAAATTAATGGAATAAGTTTATAAAAAGAGATAAAAATAAGAAATTCAAAGAAGTTGTTTTGTAGAAAAATATGCAAGGCAGCTTCTTTTTTTGACTGAAAAATTAATTCTGCTATTGACAAATAAATCGGGTAAATCTATAATAGGTTTAACAAATGACAAAGTACATGATCAAATGACCATATACCAAGAATAGAAAAGGAGAAGAACATGAAGACAAAAGCAGTCAGAATTTATGGTGAATCAGATTTAAGATTAGAAGAATTTGACATGGGTGAATTACAATATGATGAGATTTTAATGGAATTGATCACAGATAGTATCTGCATGTCTACTTATAAAGAAACAATTCAAGGAGCCAAACACCAGAGAGTGAATGATGATATTAGCGAAAGACCGATCATCGTAGGCCATGAATGTGCAGGAATCATTCGAGAAGTTGGAGCTAAGTGGAAAGACAAATATAAAGTAGGAGCCAGATATACGATGCAGCCAGCATTGAATATCGAGGGATCTATGGCAGCTATTGGATATTCTTACGAATATTGTGGTGGTGCAGCGACATTTGTTAAGGTTCCAGCAATTGTCATGGAGAAAAATTGTCTATTAGCACTTGATGATAATACAGCATTTTTTGAAGCATCTTTGGCAGAGCCAATGAGCTGTATCATAGGAGCATTTCACTCCATGTATCATAATGAACGAGGAGTCTATGAACATACGATGGGGATTGTTGAAGGTGGAAAAAGTGTACTTTTAGCAAGTTGTGGACCAATGGGATTGGGAGCGATCAGCTATATGTTAAATTGCGATCGCAAACCATCGCTGTTAGTCATCACAGATATTGACGAAGCAAGATTAAAACGAGCCAGCGAATTATTCAGTAAAGAATATGCAAAAGAACGAGGCGTGGAAATTCATTTTGTAAATACAGCAAAAGTAGATGATCCAGTAAAAACATTAAGAGATTTAACTGGTGGAACAGGATTTGATGATGTATCTGTTTATGCACCGATCAGACCAGTAATCGAGATGGCAGATCAGATCTTAGGATTTGATGGATGCTTAAATTTCTTCGCAGGTCCAGTTGATCCGAAATTATCAGCAATGTTTAATTTCTTTGATGTTCATTACAAGATGCATCATCTAGTAGGATCTAGTGGTGGAAATACCGATGATATGAGAGAATGTTTGAAATTAGCAGGAGAAGGAAGATTAGATCCAGCAGTGATGATCACACATATTGGAGGAATTGATGCAGAAATCGATACAGTATTGAATCTTCCAAAGATTAAAGGTGGTAAGAAACTGATCTATTTAGGTAAGAATATGGAATTAACAGCAATCGATGATTTTGAAGAAAAAGGCAAGACAGACCAGCGGTTTAAAGAGTTAGATAAGATCACAAAAGCACACAATGGATTATGGTCAAAAGAAGCAGAAGATTATCTGCTGGCTAATTTTTAAAGATATAGAGATAATAAGGAGGATGCTCAAATGTTAGTAAATAGTAAAAAGATGTTAGAAGAAGCCAAAGCAGGACATTACGCAGTCCCAGCAGCCAACATTGTAAACCTTGAGAATATCAAAGGAGTGATCGAGGCGGCAGAAGAAACAAAACGCCCATTGATGGTGTGTCTGGCGGAGGTTCATCTTCCAACATTAGGGCTTGAAGAAGCAGCAACGATCGTAAAATATTATGCAAACAAAGGTAACCAAGATATCGCGCTTCATTATGATCATGGATTTACGATCAATCTTGTGAAGAAAGCCATTGATGTTGGATTTACCTCTGTTATGATTGACGGATCCAGCCTTCCATTTGAAGAAAATGTTGCAAAGACAAAAGAAATTGTAGCATACGCACATGAAAGAAATGTCACAGTAGAAGCTGAGATCGGTCATGTAGGAGAAGGAGATAGCTATCATGTAGAAGGAAATACAATGCTTACAACAGCAGAAGAAGCAAAGAAATTTGTCCAACTTACAGGAGTCGATTCCCTGGCAGTTTCTATCGGAACAGCACATGGAGAATACAAAGGAACACCACATCTTAATTTTGAAAGATTACAAGAAATTGCAGAAAATGTAGATATTCCACTTGTACTTCATGGAGGATCTGGCTCTGGGGATGAGAACCTATCTAAAGCAGTAGAACTTGGAATTTGTAAAGTTAATATCTGTACAGATTTATTAAATGCAGCAAGAGATAATAGCAAAGATGGATATGATACAAGAAGCTATTATGACAGCATTACACTTGCAAAAGATGGATTTAAAGAATGTCTCAAACATTATTATGAAGTATTCCATACAAAATAATAAATAGAGCATTGTTTTTGGATAATATAGATTGACAGAAAACAATATAAAAAATATAATAACAGTATAACAGAATAAACTTGGCAAAGCAGTTGAAAGATTGTGACGCAAAACTATAGGGCCTGTTAAATGGCAGCCAGTTGCAGATATATAATAAGAGGACACTGTAGTTATTTGAATGGTATCCTCTTATTTTTATTGCATTGGAAAAATATAAGTGTAAACTTCGTCTGAAAATGATAAATCGTATTTCGTGTATTATAAGTTCATCAGCAAAAGCAATGATAAAAATGTAATAGAAAAGAAAGGAAGATTTATCATGGGAAGATTAAAAATTGCACAGTATATCGCAGTAGGAGCGACAGCGCTATCAGTAATTGCAGCAATAGTTGGAACGAATACCGAGGTTGGAAATGCATTGATGGTGTTTGGTGTTTTAGGAGCATTAGTTTCATATCTTTTTGGTGGATTTGGAACAGCTGTTAAAATAGCATCAAAAATTGCAAAATGGGGTTGGTTTGTAGTACCATTTCCTCTCGATATCATAACATTTATAGTAGCATTTATTGTTACGATCTATGTATTCTTGTTTTTACCAATTATTCCTGTAAGAAAGGCATACAAAGAAAGCTTGTATGAATAGACATGTTTATTTGATAATGCCTGAATTCTTAAAATGTGGCCATGAGATTTTTCTCATGGCTACATGTCAAAAAGGAGAAAAAGCATTGGATTATAATGATGGTAGAATCGATTTAGAAACAGTAGTGATTAAAGATGAAATTTCTAGATGTGAAAGTATAGACGAATTAAGGGAAAATATTTTTCCACGTATAAAGAGTCAACAAGAACAATGGAGCAAAAAAATAAATGAAATAATAGAAGAAAGTGGATTAACAAAATCAAAATTTGCAAGCATATGTAATGTTAGCAGAGTTACAGTGAATAAATGGTGCAAGGGCGCGATTCCTAAAAATAGAGAAATGTTTCTAAAAATTGGAATGGCAGCGGGATATCAGTTGGAAAAAATGAACCAGCTATTACAAAGATATGGAAGATATCCAGAACTATATTCGAAGAGTTTGGAAGATTGTGTTTGTATTTTTGTTTTGACACAAGAATATGGAGAAGAAACATTAAATAAATATAATTATATTCTGAATAAGATAAAAGAAAATATTATCAGGAGTAATCAGGCGGAGCAAAATGACATAACAACAGAATTATTTGACATAAAACTTTCAGATATAAAAAATGAAGAAGGATTGGAAAAATTTATTGTGGATAATACTACGATTTTTGAGAATGCATACAATAAGTTTTATGCTTATGTAAAAATGCACATAAGAATAAATTATCAAGGATTTGGAGGAAGTGTATTTGAATTGGCAGAAGGACAAGGATGGTCTTCATCATTAAGGCAGTGTATATCAGCTATAAATCAAAGAAAATGGTATCCAACAAGGAATAAGATTATTTCAATTGGTCTTCATTTAAGTATGGATCATGAGCAGATTGATGAAATGTTAGAATTAGCACATATGGAAGCATTATGTGCTAAGAATATTTTTGAGAGTGTAATCATGTTTATTTTGGATGATGCAGATCTTAATAACATGCTAGATAATGAATCAGAAGAATATGATCCAGATGAACTTTGTATTTATGCAAGAGAAGTGCTTGAACAATTAGAGTTACCTGAAATTGATTCTTTTATTTCGGAATTGCCGGAGATGGATGAGGATGAAGGATAAAAAAGAAAATATTTTAGTTATTATTGAAAATGGACAAATAAAAACTTATACATTAGATGATAAAATAAAGTGGGAAATAGGCAGACCGTCTAAGAATAATAATCCAGATATAAAACTTCGATCAACAACAGTAAGCAGAAAGCATGGAAAATTCGAAAATCTTGATGGAATCTGGTTTTATGTTGATTATAATGGGAAAAATGGTACCGTGTATAATCACAAATATATTAGTCCAGGATTGAAAGGACGAATAAAGCCTGTAATGTTGGAACATGGAGATGTTTTTGTATTTGGGGGATCAAAAGAAGAAGTTATTAATTGCAAGACAGTTTTTGGATTGTTTCTTACGGAAGAATTCGAAGATGGATGGAGAATCGTAGATACAAAAGATTATGGAAAAATAAAATTTATTACAGACGATAAAATTACTACAAGAGAAAATCCAAAGAAGGGAATGGTCATTCATACAAATTATGGGATTGCTATTTACATGGGAAGTTTGACATATTTAACAGGAAACATAGAGATAGAAGGTTACTAAATAGAAAGCAGGATTTACATGCTGAACTTAGATAAAACAGGGATTGATAAGTTACTGGTTCAACTAGAAGACAAACAGTTTTTCGGCAATAGATACCGATTATATAAGGAAAAAGCAGAACCTGTGTTGTTGGGAAAAGGTACATTTTCATATGTATATGAAATGTATGATTATAAAAATTCTGATAAACATTACGCAGCAAAAGTGATTGGAGTTGAAGGAAAAGACTTAAGTGAAGAAAAAATATTAGAAGCCATGAAGATGCAATCATTTTTGAGTGACCAGTCGAAAAACATCATAAGGGTGATCGCAATTTGGATTGCAAAAGTAATATTAGATGAGCACGGAGACGTTTTAGACATAATTAGATATGATCAGATGGAATATGAGAGTGCAGAAGGTATCGCTATAAAAATTATTTTGATGGAACGATCAGAAAGTATTATCTCGAAAGATAAGTACGGCAATGTAAAATTATTAAGGGATGAGCTAAAAACGCAAGAGGAGATTCTGAAATTTGCAAAAGAAATAGGAGAGGCATTGCTTGTTATTCATAACAGTGGATATTTACATCGAGATATAAAGTTAGAAAATATATTTTGGGATGAAGAAAGCAGACAGTATAAGTTAGGGGATTTTGGAATTGCAAAATATATAGGCGATGGGGATGCTGAGACAAAAGCATTTACCAATGGATATGGAGCACCAGAAATAGAGAGACAATTGCAGTTTTCTTATAATACACCGGCAGACATTTATTCTTTTGGAATAACATTATTTTTATTATTAAACGATTTAAAATTCCCGGCATCATCAGGATATTATGTCAATAGTATTCAATATTCAAAAGATTTTTCTGTGCCAGCACCATGTAATGCACCGTCGGATATGGCTAGAATTATTAGAAAAATGTGTAGTTATCGAGCGGAAAACAGATACCAGATGGTCAAGGAGATAATTACAGATTTAAATCAGATTGATCAAAGAAAGAAGGATCAAGAATCTAAAGAATATGATGATTTGGAAACAGTGACATATCGGGAATATGTTGATACACAAAAAGAAACCAATATAGAAGAAAATAATGAGAAAAATGATACGTATAAAGAAAAAGCATGGTGGGAAAAAGAAGAGTATGAATTAAACAGAGAAGATCAAAAAAAAAGAAATCAAGCATATGAGAAAATGTATGTACGATCGAGTTTTTGGAGAATGATTGCGATAGCAGTTTTGACAGTATGTCTTTTGAACTCATTTCCAAGTAAGATTAATAATATACATGATTGGCAGTTTTGGATATTTCCGATAATATTGTTGGTAGATTCCATATCACAATCAATAAAGGAATTTTATATGGAATTCAATATTGTCGTTATAGCTTTCACAATATATAGTATGTATACACTTGGAGTAGAGGTATCCCAGATTGTTACAATTTTAATTGTAATTTTAGGAACTCCAACAATTACAATGGGATATTCCATTGGATTTGGAATATGGCTTATTCAGATGTTAACAGGAAATACGGCATGGATAAAATTTCTTCATATAAAGGATTTAGGATGGTTAATACTCCTTTTATTTATAGGAATCATACAAGAGTATATGATACTAAGAGCAGAATATGAAAAAGAAATCATCCTGAGATTTATATTGTGGGTGAAGATAATAGGATATTTATCTTATGTGATGGTCATAGGAGGAATAATCTTATGGGCATTAGATAGGATGAAAATAATGTCAATTCCAGAAATTATACGGCAAGTTCATTTGATGAGAATAGGAATTGGAATTTTTATCATACAGATAATAACATTACAAAAAGAGGGAATATTAGATAAGGAAAATATTGGAGAGGATAAATAAGATGAATCTATGGACAAATGAAGAAATAGAAAAAATCTTAGTGCAGTTAGATCAAAGGAAACTTCCTTTTGAAAAATATACTTGTGTTAAAAATCAATCATCATTGCAATTACTTGGACGCGGAGGTTCTGCAAATGTTTATGAAGCAGAAGATAGAAAATTTCATAAAGAAAAATTTGCGATTAAGGTAATAGGGTTCAGAAAGCAAAATTCTGACTCGGATTTCTTTTTACAATCAGTAAAAGCTCAAAAGGAGTTAAGCAGCTTAAACAAGGATATATTGAAAATATATAAATATATAGAACTCTGGGTAGCTCTTGATGAATATGATAATGTATTATCGGTATTTAAAGAAAAACCAGAAAAGACACAAAATCAGATGATTAATTTAAGATTTATCTTAATGGAAAGAATTCCTTCAATTATTCAAAAAACAAAAGAACATAACACACAGATGATTCCAGATAAATTGGGAGCAGGAGACGAACGTGAAGTATTAAAACTTGCATATGATATAGGAACAGCATTAAAAAAAGCACATGATAAAAATATATTACATAGAGATGTTAAATTAGAAAATGTATTTTATTCAAAACAGAAACAACAATATAAATTAGGGGATTTTGGGACAGCTAAAAAAACAGAAGATGGGTTTGCAGCAACGATTGTATTTACACAAGGTTATGTAGCACCAGAAGTTCGGTTAACAGATGATAAATATGATAACACGGCAGATATTTATTCTTTTGGAATGATGCTATATGTCATTATGAATAACTTAAAATTTCCAGAATCCGAAGGGTATTATGCAAATTCTGAAACACAATATGATCAAGGATACATAGTACCATACCCAGAAAACAAAATTTCAGAGGAATTTTATCATATAATATCAAAAGCATGTATGTATGATGCCGACAAACGATATCAGACAATGGAAGAAATGTTATTAGATATTGAAAATCTTATGACAGGTAAAAATTTTTATTATAAAAAGAAACATAAGACAGCATCTCTAGCGTTGGGGTTATTATTATCTGCAATAGGGCTAATTACTTTAAAATTGATGGTTATGCCTAATGTTGTAGTGAAATTTACAAACATGGAATATATATTTTTGATATGTTGCTTGATAACAGGAGTAAGACATGTATCAAATAAGAAGACAAGAATGCTTAATTTTATGATTTTTTGTATGGGGATATATTTATTGAGCTTAAATGGAATTAGTTTGAAAAAATATTTTATTTTCTTATTTTTGATATTAACTGTTCAAGGCATAATTATGATTTGTTTGTCGGTAGGAGCGATGCTTATAAATGTAACATCAATGTTTCAACAAATAAATACACAATACATATTTATTGATACAAAGTATAAATGGATTCCTGTGATTTGCATATTGTTAGGGGGTGTACTTTTATATCAATATTTAATCCTTACATCGGATGATCGTAGGATGGGGAAAATACTATATAAAAAAGGTATTTATTGGATGATTATAGAGCTGTTCTTTGGTTCACTATGGATGATACCAAATTATAATCATTCAATAGTTCATATAATCTGTAATAAAATATTTGGTACAGGAGTTATAGATTTAAAAATGGTAGGAATGACAGGGTTCATATTTTGTACCTTATGGGTGATCAGGGAAAGAATTTTGATAAGATATGAAGATGAAGAAATATAGACTTTATGAGGAAGAATTATGGATAAATTAAACGAGCAAGAAATGGACGAGTTAACAAGAATTTTATTGAATACAGAAGAACAATGTCAGATGGTAGATCAGATGATTAAAAAACAAATAGATGTAAAAGATCAGATGATAGATAAGCTACATAAAGAACTAGAATATTATAAACAAGAGAGTGCAGATAGATTTATTGAACAAGTGATGAAAGCAATCATAAAAGTTCGTAAAGATATGAAAAGACAGATATATTCTGAACAATGGGAGGGAATGTCAAAAGAAGATATAAAACGGGAATACATTTACATTTATGAGGATCTATTGGACCTTCTGGAACAACAGAATATCGATGTGTATGAAACAAGAGAAGGAGATATGTTTGATGCAGCAATCCATCAAGCAAAAACAGAACTCACAAATGAGATTGAAAATGATAAAAAGATCAAACAAAGTGTAGAAGAAGGCTACAAAAAAGGGGAAAAAATATTAATTCCTGAAAAAGTAGTTGTTTATAAATACAAAGAAAAGGGAGAAAATTAATTATGGGAAAAGTATTTGGAATTGATTTAGGAACAACATATTCTTGTATTGCATATATTGATGAATATGGAAAGCCGATAGTGTTGAAAAATAGTGAAGGGGAGCATACAACACCTTCTGTTGCAATGGTGGAATCAGAAAGTAATATTATCATTGGAAATGAAGCAAAACGTTCAATTGAAATAGAACCAGAGAAAACAGTTCAATTCATTAAAAGAAAAATGGGGAAAGAACAAGATTGTGTGATATTAGATGGGAAAGAATATCATGCACCAGAAATTTCAGCTTGGATATTAAAGAAGATTGTAAATGATGCAAATGATGAATTGATACAGACAGGAGTTATTGAAGAAGGGCAAGAAATAAAGGATGTTGTAATTACCTGTCCGGCTTATTTTGGAATGAATGAGAGACAAGCAACAAAGACAGCAGGTGAGCTTGCAGGGTTGAATGTATTGAATATTATTAATGAACCAACGGCAGCAGCAATTAGTTACGGTGTTTCTGGGAATCAAAAAGAAGAAACAGTTCTTGTTTATGATCTTGGAGGAGGAACTTTTGATATTACGGTAATGAATATTTCTGGTAATGAAATTTCTGTTGTTTGTACAGGTGGAGATGATCAATTAGGTGGAAAAGACTGGGATGAATGTTTCATGGACTATGTGATGCAAAGATATGAAGAAGAAACAGGAGAAGATTTATCTGAAGATCCGGAAACTGTAGCTGCATTATATGTTGATGTAGAAACATGGAAAAAAGCATTAACAACAAGAGAAAAAGTACGAATTATGGTAAATGGACCAGCAGGAAGATTTCGTGAAGAATTAACAAGAGATACATATGAGGAGCTGACAAAAGATTTATTAAATAGGACCAAAAATTTATTAGATGATGTATTGAATACAGCTGCAAAACAGGGATATCCAATTTCAAGAATAGATAAAGTATTATTGGTAGGTGGGTCATCAAGAATGCCTCAGATATCTAAAATGATAGAAAATGATTATCATGTAACACAAATACTTGCAGATCCAGATGAAGCGGTTGCAAAAGGTGCTGCAATATATGCGAATAATGAAAAACAATATAAAGAATTTGTCGAGACAAAAGCACAGGAATCTGGAAAAACAATAAAAGAAATTGAAGAAGAAAATATAGTAGATGGAAAGTTAGATCAAGAATATGCAGCACTTAGTCAAAATTTTGGAGAAATGCGAATTAATATAACAAATGTTTTGTCAAGGACATATGGAGTGGGTGCATTTGATGAGGATCATAAGTATAAAATTACCAATATGTTAATGATAAATGAAAAGTTGCCAGCAAAGGAAACAAAAACGTTTATGACACTATATGATGATCAGGATGGTGTAGATCTAAAAATTTATGAAAGTCGTAGTACTGATGGGGTAATAGATGTTGAAGATAAGGAGCCAATTACAACAATTCATATGAGTTTTAATAGAACTGTTCCGAAGGGAACTAAAATTGTACAAACAATGGCATTAGATAATTCAGGAATTTTACATATTATAGCAGAAGAACAATTGTATCATTCAAAATTAAATACAACATTTGAATTGTCAAATCAGATGACAGGGGATACTCTTGAAAAAGTAGAAAAGAGAATGTTAGATACAAATATAGAATAGAGGAGAACACTATGGCAATAATCATAATATTTTGGGCTTGTGTAATGGCGATTATTTTCTTTGTTGTTGGAACATTTTTTAAAGCATTAGCTTCTTGCTTGGAAGGAGCAATCACAGCAATCGAGCAGATAATCGTTGTAGGATTGATCATGGTTGTAGGAATGGTAGGTCTGTATTTATTATATGCTATTATTCATGGAATCTTGAACGGAGGATTAATGGATGTAATAGCTTATGTTATTGAATTGATCATTACAATTTGTATAATCTTTGCATTATTTGGAATGATTGGAGAAATCATAATTGGAATAATAATGGTTTGTGTACAATGTTTAATAAGTGTTACAGCAATGATATTAGAAAAAATGGCATGGATATTTGAAAAGGGATATGTTTCGAGTATTAATTTAATATTTAAATACGTAGAAAAATGTTAGGAGCAAAAGATGTTAGGAGCAAAAGATGTTAGATTTACGTAACAGGATTTTACAGCAATATAATATAGACATTGAGAAAGAAAATGTATTTAAATTATATGGCATAGCAAATCCAAATTTAACGGATGATGAAATTGAGGAATCAATTGAAAAAACGAGAAAAAAATGGATAATGAGTGCTAACGGATCAAACGAGAGAATTGCACAGAGAGATAAAAATCGTTTGGCACAAGCAGAAAATTATGAAGGAATTCTTAGAAATAAGAAATTAAGAAAAGAAGTATGTCGTTTTTATGGAAATAATAAAGGAGGGACGGGAAATAAAAGTAATTCTCAAGGAAGCATTGCATTTGCAAAATCATATTTTGAATTAGTTGGATCAACGAAAAAAATAAAAAAAAGAGATGTAGAATTTTTCTTCAAGTATTTTCAAAAAGAAGAAGGTCGAAATAAAAAGGCCATTCTTCAAATGTTAAAAGAAGATTTTAAAGTAAAAGATTTGGGAAAGGAAGAAAACTATTCAGAGAATGGTTCTGAGGGAAAAACAACGAATAAAAATAAATCAAATGTATTGGTTGTAAATTTATTTAGTGAATCTACTATTTTGAAAGTAAAAAAATGTTTTGAAAAATACGAACAGGTGTTAATGAGTAATGAGATTACAAGAAGATATCCTCTATTAAAAAAGAGCTTGTATGATTTCTTGGGAATTGACAAGATAAATACAAGTGAAGAGATTAAAAATTTATTTGAATTTACAGCGAAAGATATATTTGCTATTCGACAGGAAAGAGGATCTGAATATATACCATTAGTAGATTTATACAATAATTTAAATGCTTTGATTCAAGAAAAAGATGTAATAGATAATATTTTAGAATTTAAATTATTATTTAAATATTCAGAGTTTACACCATATATGTATGCATTTGTAGATATGAAACCTAACACAATAAAAAAATTATTAGAGGTTGCAAATACAAATTATGCATTTGTAGATGAAACGGATTTTATACTTAATTATTATTTGATTATGTATGATAATTTTGGAATTTCAAATGATGGAATTAAAAAATTAATTAAAAAGGCAAATACCAAAAAAACATCTAATGAATTAAAACAAAAAGTATATGATAAGTTTGGAATTGAACATAATAAAAGAAGAATGATACAGGCAGATATATTATATTGGCTAATGTACTGGCCAATTCTAACTGTTTATTTTGTTTTTAAAGTATCGAAGATTATTTTTACAAATTTACATAAACTACGCATACCGCTTTTCCTGCTTTTGGTAACAATTTTTAACAAAATATTTGCAGAGGCACTGCAAATGGAAGATTTGTTTGCGATAAAAGATTTATTAAGTGAGTCGACAAGAAATGTCATATTAAACAATTATTTTGGATTAACTACACAAAATGGATTTGAGATTTTCTTGTTGTCATTAACAATTGTAGTATTTTTGTTTATAATATACGTTTTACCAGCATTAGCAGGTGCATTTTTTGTCACACAATTTTCCAATGATTTTAACAAACGTTTTGATTGGATCGGTATTGAACGAACATTTAAAAATGTATTTGAAATGTTAAAAAGAAAAGTAGAATCAGGTTATAAAGAATATAAAAATTTATATGTGAAAAGCAAAATACCACATATGATATTAAATGTAATCAATTTGCTTATTTTGATTATAGGAATACATTATGGAATAATGTAAACTTTGTCTGAAAATGATAAATCAAATTTCATGTATTATAAGTTCATCAGCAAAAACGATGATGGAAATACGGAGGAAAAGAAAGGAAGATTTATTATGAAAAGATTAAAAATTGCACAGTATATTGCGATAGCAGCAACAATAATGTCAGTGATATCATGGATGGTAGGAACGCATACGGAGATGGGAATGGTGTTAATGTTTTTTGGAACTTTGGGAGCATTAGTTTCATATCTTTTAGGTGGATTTAGAACAGCGGCTGAAATGGCCTCAAAGGCTGCAGGATGGGCTTGGGATATATTTCCTTTTCCACTGGATTTCGCAATGTTTATAGGAGTATTTATTCTTATAATCGGAGTATTAGTGTTTTTACCAATTATTCCTATAAGAAGAGCGTATAAAGAAAGATTATAACAAGTTCTAAGATTGTTGAGAAAAGGAGAAAAGATATGTTGATGAGAAAAAAATGGTTAATGGTTGTGTATTGTTTTTTGTTATCATTCATGGTTGTGACAGTTGGAATTAAATCAGTTGCTGCAAAAGAAAAGAAAGCCAAGTTTAATAAGCAATATTCAGGAAAAGTGGATGGATACCATAGTACAACTTATGAATTAAAAGTTCCAGAAGATGGGACTCTTTATATTGACTATAGTTCAACAGGAGATTATACAAAGGTAGATACTTTAAGTGAATATCAGGGAACAGGTTTTTTTATTCCAAGAATTTTTAGTCAAAACAAAACGGTTAGAACAAAAAAGAAGAGAGTAAAAAAAGGCGATGAAATAAGTACCATGGTATATGTACAAAGACCACCAATGAAAGGTAAATACAAAATCAAATTTTGTTATAAAAAAGCTGTAAAAAAGAAAAAAAGTAATGTAAAAATTTATAATACAACATTTTCGAGAGTAGTTAAAACATCTCCAAGAATAACAAGTGTAAGAATAGCAAAAGGAAAATGTGTGATAAAGGGATCTTTTAAATTGCTTAATAATAAAGGAGAGACAGTAAAGAGATATGCTTCAAAAAAAAGATCATATAAAATTTCAAAAAATTTTAGAGTATATATGAATGATGACACAGTAAATAAGATTCCAAAAAGCGAATGGAATAAACAGATTAAAAATATAGAAAAATATGGATGTTTGAATCTTTATATTTATAAAAAGGGAAATGAATTAACGAAACTTGTATTTACGGAATAAAGAATATTATGAAGCATGATAGATATAGAAGTAGAAAAAATAGAGAGGGAAAAATATTATAAAACTTGAATTATGGAAAATCAAAAAATACAATTCAATATTGACGAACTGCTATTTGTAGTGTTAAGATAGTTTCGTATGATAAAAGCGAAGAAGGAGACAGTACTTCTATCATGAACGCATGAGCGAGTCCGGGGCGGTGGAAGCCGGGTGTTAGTAAGATAAGAAGGAAGATCACTCCCAAGCTGCAGGCTGAAGATAGTAAGCTGTGCCGGTATCCTCCGTTAACGGGATAACATATGATAGTATGTGAAATAGGTGGTTTAGAAGCAACGGTGTTGTCCTATTTTTAGGACGGCACCTTTTTTATTTCCTATTTCATTAGATTTTCTAAGAAGTAAAAGGAGAGATGAAGATGTACAAGAAAGTATCATCTGACATGAACTTTGTTGATCGCGAGAAAGAGACCGTAAAGTTCTGGAAAGAAAACGAAATTTTTGAAAAGAGTATCGAAGAAAGAAAAGACGATCCGACATATACATTCTATGACGGACCACCAACAGCTAATGGTAAACCACATATCGGACACGTTTTAACTCGTGTTATCAAAGATATGATTCCTCGTTACCAGACAATGAAAGGTCATAAGATCATTCGTAAAGCTGGATGGGATACACACGGACTTCCAGTCGAACTTGAAGTTGAGAAGATGTTAGGTCTTGATGGAAAAGAACAGATCGAAGAATACGGTATGGAACCATTCATCAAGAAATGTAAAGAAAGCGTTTGGAAATACAAAGGTATGTGGGAAGACTTCTCAGATACAGTAGGTTTCTGGGCTGATATGGAGAACCCATACATCACATACGATAATAACTTTATCGAATCTGTATGGTGGGCATTAAAACAGATCTGGGATAAAGGATTACTTTACAAAGGATTCAAGATCGTGCCTTACTGCCCACGTTGTGGAACACCATTATCTGCACAGGAAGTGGCACAGGGATACAAAGATGTCAAAGAACGTTCAGCGATCGTTCGCTTTAAATTAGTAGATGAAGATGCATATTTCCTTGCATGGACAACAACACCATGGACACTTCCATCTAATATCGGTCTTTGCGTAAACCCAGAAGAAACATACGCAAAAGTAAAAGCAGCAGATGGATATGTATACTATATGGCAGAAGCACTGCTTGATACAGTTCTTGGAAGATTAGCAGATGAAGAAGCAGGAACACCTGCATATGAAGTCTTAGAAACATACAAAGGAAAAGACTTAGAATACAAAGAATACGAACCATTATATGACTGTGCAGCAAAAGTTGCAGAGAAACAGCATAAGAAAGCATTCTATGTAACATGCGACGGATATGTAACATTAACAGATGGTACAGGTATTGTTCATATTGCACCAGCATTTGGTGAAGACGATGCGAAAGTGGGACGTAAATACGAGATGCCTTTCGTACAGTTAGTAGATGAACGTGGTAACATGTCAGAAGAGACACCATTTGCCGGATTATTCGTTAAGAAAGCAGATCCAGAAGTATTAAAAGACTTAGATGCTCGTGGATTATTATACGATGCACCTAAATTCGAGCATAGCTATCCACATTGCTGGCGTTGTGATACACCACTGATCTACTATGCAAGAGAATCTTGGTTCATCAAGATGACAGACGTAAAAGATCAGCTGATCGCAAATAACAATACAGTTAACTGGGTACCAAAGAGCATCGGTAAAGGACGTTTCGGTGACTGGTTAGAGAACGTACAGGATTGGGGAATCTCAAGAAACCGTTATTGGGGGACTCCATTAAATATCTGGGAATGTGAATGTGGACATCAGCATTCTATCGGATCTATTGAAGAATTAAAGAGCATGTCCGATAACTGTCCAGATGATATCGAGCTTCACCGCCCATATATCGATCAGGTAACAATTAAGTGTCCACACTGTGGAAAACCAATGCATCGTGTAGAAGAAGTAATCGACTGTTGGTTCGATTCAGGATCTATGCCTTTCGCACAGTGGCATTACCCATTTGAGAATAAAGAGATCTTTGAAGATAACTTCCCAGCAAACTTTATCTCAGAAGCTGTAGACCAGACTCGTGGATGGTTCTACTCCTTAATGGCAATTTCAACTTTATTATTTAATAAAGCACCATATAAAAACGTTGTCGTATTAGGACACGTTCAGGATGAAAACGGACAGAAGATGAGTAAGTCCAAAGGAAATGCAGTTGATCCATTCGATGCATTAGAAGAGCATGGAGCAGATGCGATCCGTTGGTACTTCTATACAAACAGTGCCCCATGGCTGCCAAACCGTTTCCATGCAAAAGCCGTTACAGAAGGACAGCGTAAATTCATGGGAACATTATGGAATACTTACGCATTCTACACATTATATGCAGAAATCGACCAGTTTGATCCTACAAAACATGAGTTAGAATATGACAAGTTATCTGTAATGGATAAATGGCTGTTATCTAAGATGAACACAATGGTCAAATCTGTGGATGATAACTTAGGAAACTACAGAATCCCAGAAGCTGCAAGAGCATTACAGGAATTTGTAGATGATATGAGTAACTGGTATGTAAGACGCTGCCGTGACCGTTTCTGGGCAAAAGGAATGGAACAGGATAAGGTAAATGCATACATGACTTTATACACAGCATTAGTTACTGTATGTAAAGCAGCAGCCCCAATGATCCCATTCATGACAGAAGAGATCTACCAGAACATCGTAAGAAGTGTTGATCCATCTGCAAAAGAAAGTATCCACTTATGCGACTTTCCAGTATACAATGCCCAGCAGGTAGATGAGAAATTAGAAGCAGATATGGATCTCGTATTAAAGATCGTCGTATTAGGACGTGCATGCCGTAATGGAGCAGCAATCAAGAACCGTCAGCCAATCGGACAGATGTATGTTAAAGCAGAAGCATCTCTTCCAGATTATGACGAAGCGATCATCTTAGACGAGTTAAATGTGAAGAATATCACATTTACAGATGACGTATCAAACTTCACAACATACAACTTCAAACCACAATTAAAGACTGTAGGACCAAAATATGGTAAATTGGTTGGAGGAATCAGAAACTACTTAGCAGCAGTTGATGGAAATGAAGCGAAAGCTCAGTTAGACTCTAAGGGAGTATTAACATTTGAAGTTGATGGAACACCAGTAGAATTAGCAGAAGAAGATCTGTTGATCGAAATGGTAAAACAGGAAGGATTCGTAACAGAAGCAGACAACGGAGTGACAGTTGTACTTGATACAAACTTATCCGAAGAACTGTTAGAAGAAGGATTCGTCCGTGAAGTAGTCAGCAAGATCCAGTCTATGAGAAAAGAAGCTGGATTTGAAGTAACAGACCATATCACATTATCATACAAAGGATCTGACAAAGCAGCAGACATCATCGGAAGAAATGAAGCAGCGATCGCTGGTGACGTTTTAGCAGATGAAGTTAAAGCAGGCGAAGTTTCTGGATATGAAAAAGAATGGAACATCAATGGTGAGAAAGTTACTTTAGGTGTTGAGAAAAGATAGATAGTTTTATTAATTAAGAATAAAAACTTCTAGAATAAGATGAGACTGTAAGAGAAATTCTTAATTAAGGATTTGTTTTACAGTCTCTTTGTTATTTCATAAAAAACAAATGAAAAATAAAGAAAAGGGAGAAAAAATAAATGTTTTGTCCAAATTGTGGGAAAGAAGCAAAATCAGGGAAGTTCTGTATGAATTGCGGATGTAAACTTCCAGTTGAAATTCAGGAAGAAATGTCCCAGAAAACAGAAGAAATTCCTGTGGAGGCAATATACAGAGAAGATAATAAACAAACATATGATTATAGAAATCTGGAAACGAAGAAGCCATCTGGTATTCGAAGTATTTATATATTAGATTTTTTAATACGATTGGTAAATAAAACCAATATACCAACAGCAATTTATTTATTACTAAATATTTTAATTATCGGAGGCTTTGCAACAGCTTTCTTTCAATTACAAGCAGGATGGGGAATACTCGTTGGAATTTTGCTCTATTTTGGTTCAGTAACGATCGCTCTGTCACCAATTGGAGAGGCAATCTTAAGATTTCAGACAGGATGTCAGAAAATCGGAGATGCAGAGATTTTATTGCGATTAGAACCATTATTTGCAGAAGTGTATTATAAAGCCAAAAAAGAACATCCAGAAATTGCAGGAAATATCAGAATGTTCATGATTGAAGATGATGCTCCAAATGCATTTGCAACAGGAAAAAGAACAGTCTGTGTGACAAGAGGTCTGTTAAATCTGTCAGATGAGGAAATTAAAGGAGTTCTCGGACATGAATTTGGTCATCTGGTACATCAAGATACAGATCGTATTCTCGTCGTCGTTATTGGAAATACAATTATATCAGCAATTGCAATGGTATTCCAGTTCATCGCGATCATGATAAAATTCATATCAACAATCGTAGGAATTTTAATAGGACATAGAGAAGAAGGATTTGTTGTAGCAATCTGTGGAATGATCTATGGTGCGATCATGGCAATATGTGTTCGTGGATTTTAAAAGTGTGGACAAATTTAGGAGTACTGTTATGCATGAAAACAAGCAGAAATTGTGAATACGAAGCAGATGCATTCTCAGGGGAATTAGGATATGGAAACGGCCTGATAATGATGCTTCGTAAATTTACAGGGGAAGCACCTCAGGGATTATTGGCGAGTCTTTCAAGATCACATCCAGACAACCAGAGTAGAATTTATCGATTACAGCAAATGGACGTACAATAATAATGGGGAGCGACAAATGAGTTTTACAAATAAAAAGGAAGAAAGATTTTCAAATATATCACCAGATCAACAAAAAAAGGTACAGCAGATTTATGAATATTTATATGAAAAAGAGGATCAAAGTGAGAAGGGAGAAATTCTAAGAGCATTAGGGATTTCCATTGTAATGTTTGGCCTAGCGATCGCAATTGCATTTCACTATATTGGAGCACCGGCAAATGTTTACGATACCAATTATGCGGCTTCAACAACAGAGAATTCAACAAGTGACAACAAAGAGGCAGAATCAGATTCAACGCAAGATACAACAACAGAAGAGATACAGCAGGAAAATACATTGGAATATGTAGCACAAGACAATACAGCAGATTTTTCAAAATGTCTTTCGCCAGACGATTATGAAAAATTAACACTAGATAGTGGAGATACGATCGTATATCCAAAAAACTTTTTTGCGTCTTTTGTAAAGGATGATGGGGTCGTATCATTTAAAGCATCTGGAGATTATCCAGAGTACAATGTTTATGTTAGTTCTGCTCAGAATAATGATGCAATCGGGGAAGTGGAAGATAAGATTGGAGCATATAAATCACAGATGGATTCGGTGTCATATCAATATCCTTCAGATGAATCACAGATAAAAGTAGGAAGTGATGGATATTCAAAGAGTTCTTTAAAAGGAATGCTGGATGAGGCTCAAAATATTGGAGTGTATTATGTGATCGCATCAAATGGAACAACTACAAAAATATTAGAATTCAAATACAATATAGATGCCGAAAGAGAAAAACAGCAATCCAACGAAGACTATATGATCAATTGTTTGTACAGAGGAGCATCATTTTCAGGAAGTTCAAAGGATACGATAACATATGATGAGTATAAGCAACAATAAGCAACCAGGTGAAACAACAATGGAAAAGAAGCTTATCAAAGGAGGACTTCTGCTAATTGTATTGAGTATGTGCTTATTTGGATGTAGTCAAAAGGAAGTACAAAAGAAAACACAAAAAAATACAACAACAGAAAAGCAAAAAATTCAAAGAAGACAGATCAAAAAATCAAATTTGATCATAGAACTAGATCCAGGACATGGTGGAAATGACAGTGGTGCAACAGATGGATCAGAAAGCAGATTACAGGAAAAAGATATCAATTTAAAAATTGCCAAATATATTCAAGAGGAATTGTCTGATCAACCCAATATCAAAGTTTATCTGACACGAAATAGCGATACAAAAACAGACTTAAGTAATCGAGTGACGAAGGCTGTGAAAGATAAAGCAGATCTGTTTATCAGCATCCACAATAATGCCAAAGGAGAGATTGTAGATTATGATCATGGCTGCACCGTTATAGTGCCTACTGGAAATTATAATAAAGCAATATCTAAAAAAGCACAGATTTTAGGTTGTCAGTTCTTAAAATATCTGGGGAAAACAGGAATTACAGATCAAGGATTATTGATGAGGACATCTGAAAATAATCAACGATATCCAAATGGTCAATTGAAAGATTATTATGCAGTGATTCGTCAAAGCGTAGAACAAAAAATACCAGGTGTGATCGTGGAACATGCATTTGTTGATCATAAAGAAGATGCAAGACAGTTTTTATCAGATGATACAAAGATAAGAAAGTTAGCGAGAGCAGATGCAAAGGCGATAAAAGATTATTGTTTTGGAAATGAAAAGCAAGAAAAGACAGAAAAAGTAATATTAGTTACAGACGAAAAAGGGAGTCATAATAAGTATTTCGAGAAAAAATTTGTATTGTATGAGTCTAAGTAAAAAGATCAGCTGTAAAGAATTTAAAAATTCTTACAGCTGATCTTTTCTGTTGCTATTATTTACAATCTGGATATCATCTTATTATAAGCCTAGTAAATGATTACATATTTCATTTTTATTTTTTTCTGGATTTTTCTGGATTTCATCATAAATTTTCTGAATTGTATCTGTATCTTCTAATAAATCTTCTGCTATTTTTTTTACGGAATCTCCATTGTTTTTCTTTGATTGAACTTGTGTTATAAGTTTTAAAAGTTCTCCTTGTTGGACACCTTGTTGAATTCCCAGTTCTATTCCACGTTTTTCTGCACTATGTAGTTGACTTACTTTGTCACTGATTGCCATTTGCTCTCTTAGATAAAGATATCGTTCGTGTTCGTCTTTACTTATCTTGATCATTTCGTCCCTCGCTTTTTCCATGTAATGATTTCCTTCAGATTCTTCTCTGATTTCTTCCCAACTACTAGCGGAAATCAGCTTTGCCCATCGATACAAATCTTGTTTTCTTGCTTTTCCTTTTGTTGTTTCCAATTTACTTAATTCTATCACATGGAATTGAAATTTGCTACTGTAGGATTCGCCTGTCTTGTCGTCTTTTAAAATGATTCTGTGATAAAATCCAGGACTTTTTAAATGACTGAAATCAAGAATTCCTACGTGGATACATGGAGGCAATTCATAGTAGGGCTGTCCTTTTTTAAATCCGTCTGTAAACATCCGACAATTATAGAATAGGCTTCTTTCTGTCCAATCCGCTTGATATGTATTCTGCATTTCAATATTAATCTTTTTTCCACCATTTAGTATTAATCTGACATCTAAAATACCTTCTTTCTCTTCTTCGACCTCTCCTTCTACAAATGGATCTGTTACTTCTAAACTTTCAATCTCATTTTCTTTGAGGTGTAATAATGCCATTAGAAACCCTTTTACGATTTCTGCATTTTTAAAGATCTTTTGGAACGCATAATTATTTGTCAATCTTATGTTTAATTCCTCGTTGCTTGCTGCTCTTTTTCTTAATTCGGCTTCATTAAAACCTATTTCTCTTTTGCTATTCATATATTCTCCTTTGATTCCAATTTATGTAAATGCCGATATTGATATTTTATCAAATTTCCAGTTATTGTTAATTGAAAAATTACATATTATAGGATTATAAATATCACGAAGTGTAATAAATAACCCATAATATGTAATAAATGGATATAAATTATAGAAGAATAATGATAAAATAAAAGAAAAGAATTCTATGATATGTGAAGAAAAAAAGTAAAAAGAGGAGGAGTAAATGAGAAAGCTTTGGAAAAAAAGTATTAGTATCATACTGATCAGTTGTATGATCATTTTATTATTAGCAGAAATGTATCAGCCGATACAGGCAGACACTTATGATTCACCGAATGTCGTGCTGTTAGAGGCAATGTTAAATGGAGATCGACATTGGGTACTTGATACATTGGTAGATGATGATCGAGCTAAGAATCCATATAACAATGAAAAAAGTCTTATGGCAACATCATTGAGTCAATACGTAAATAAAGATGATCCAGATTATAATGCACTGTATGCAGCGGTAGTTAATATGTTAAAAGATCACTACTATAAGCATGTATGGACTCAGGATTTCAAAGCACTTTTGGTGGACTATGCAACAGAGGTAGGAAAAATATTTTCATCAGATGATGCATTTTTGGATTTTGGAAATGATCTAAGAAAAACTGCGGAAGAAGAAGGATACGATAATATCTTAGTTGAAACATTTTCAGATGAGTATACAACATCATGGGGAGAAAGTGTTGGAGATCAGGAAGAAGCACTTAAAACAGTTAGTGAACTAAAAGACAAGGTAGATAGCGTGAGCAAACTGACAACTTTCTGGAAAAATATTTATAAGCCAGGAACATCAGAAGGTGAAGCGTTTTTTAATTATATAAATGAGGTTCTAAACCCATTAATGAATTCTGGTGGGGAATATTTAAAGAACTTTAATAAATTAGAAGGCAAAGAAAAGCAGATCACAGCAAGTGCTGTTGTTTTAGCGACAAGTCTTGGGACAGCAAATCTGCTAGCACAAAGCAGTGCATCATGTAGTGTAACAGCTACATTAACAAAAGACCTGTTTGATTATGTTGCAGGAAGTGATGTACAAGAAATGATCAAAGGAGTTGAAAAAGGACTTGAGTTAACTTCAGGAGCATTGGATCAGTATTCATTTTTAAATAGACTTTGCCAACAAAAAGAACAGTTTCATGATACTTTACTACGTGTTTCAGAGAGAGCAGACGACTCAGGAAATGAAAATATGAGTCGGGTGTTTACTCAGTATGCAAAAAAGATGGATAGTGCGATAGACAGCAATCAGATTGGCTATGATATGCTGGTAAAAAATCTGTCAAAAGTAAATATAGAAAGCAAGGGATTAAAACTTTTTCAAAGTTATCGTGAGATAGAAAAAAAGGCAAAAAGCTATTATGAAAAAAGTGGGTATAAAAGTCTTGCAGCACTTTTTGATTCAGGGATGTCATTCATTGATAAATTAACTGGATTAAAACAAGTTTGTATGGGAACATCAGAATTATGTTATTTAAGTGATATTATCGATCAAACAAAGTCTGTGTATGAGTCAGATCTGAATGCATATAACGCAAGTAAGACAGAAGATAATGCTAAGAAAGTATTAAACGATTTGCAACTGTTACAGAGATTGCGACTTCAGGGTGAAAATATATCCTATAAGATGTCAAAGTCACAGCTAACATCATGGATCGGAAAACTGGCAAGTGGATATAATATTCAAGACTGGGCCAAGGGAGAAGAAGAAACAGAATTATCAAAAGCCTGGAAAGAACACTATCAAAACAGTATAGACAGCTTGATCGGAGCAACATTAAATCCAGTCGCAATAAAAAGCTGGCATATAAAAAATGGAGAAAATTTAGAAATTTCCTACAATAAAGACAAAGGAACTTATCAAGGAAGATATACAGTAAATAGCAAGACAAAGTATATCTATGAAATGCAATACCGTTTGCTGGCAGGTCTTACAGTCGATGGTGGAGAAGTGAATATTAAAGATGCAACAGTACCATTTATTTATGCATCAGGTGATAGTTCCGTCATATTGTATGGAGATACAGCAAAGATTGGAGAATATACAGGAAATGATGGAACAACATTGAAAATATTTAATGGAGATACAGGAATCTCATCACCAGTCGAATTTTCGTCCATTGAATTAAATAATGCCACGGTCAAAGGATATGGAAATGATATTTCAACCTCAGATCTGACATGTAAAGGGAATGTAACTATACAGGATACAAGCGTACAGACAGGTAGTCTTCATGCTACTAGTAAAGCAAATATAGCAGGGAAAATCTCATGCAAAAAAAATGCAGAATTTCAAGAAAGTCAGATAACTGATCTAACATTTAATGGAAAGACAGAACAACAGATCAAAGGAAATTTTACAGTTAAGAATCTGACACTAAATAATACATTAAATAGTAAAGCGATCAAGATTGAAAATACAGCTACGATCAATGGAAAACTTTCAGATCCTGAAAATAGAGCAGGTGTATTAACACTAAACAAAGATGCAAGCATAGAGGGAAGTACGGTAGCCAGTGACCTTATTTTAAATGATGTGACGGTTGCAAAAAACATGAATTATAAAGGAAGCATAAAAACATACGGAAATGTGACATTGGCAGGTGGAATGATCAATGGTTCATTAACAACATTAGGAGAAAAAGTATCCATTGGATCATCAGGAGATATGGTAGTTAAAAATGCTTTCCTATGTAAAAATACAAATGTAGCATTACAATCACAGCTAAAGATATACGGGGATGCATATCTGCAAAATACTTCACGATTTACAGGTAAAAAAGATTTGGTCGCATATGGAGATGTAAAAATAGAAACAAACAATCAACAAGAGGACCAGCAACTAGAGTCACTAAAACTCTGTGGAAATGTTCCACAAGAAATCAATATAGGAAGTGGAACAATAGAAAACCTGGAAATAGATAATCATAGTATCACAGGGACAAAATTTATTGGAGGAAATGTAACCGTAACAAAATCAATCAATGCCAAGAATCAGATGATACAGAATGGTGATTTATTATATCTCACAGGCAATACGAATGTAAACATAGACAATGCACGATGTAATCTTACAGTGAAAGATTGGAATGGAAGCTGGAACGGAAACCTGATCGGAACATTAAATCTTTTAGGTTCTAATACTTTCAAAGATAAAACAATGGAAATAAAAGGTGGATTGTTACTATCTGATGGTGAACTTGTAATAGATCATGCACAAATTACAACGAGAGGACCATTTCGACAATCTAAACAAGGAAAGATCCGTATCAATAAAGATAGTATTTTAGATATCAAAAATGATGTGGCAGGATCGGGAACATCGGTTGAAAATAATGGAAAATTCATTGCGGAGAGTTGCAGATTAAATAATCTTGCTGGAGAAGGACAAGTTGAAATCAGCGAAGAATTGTATTTAGAAAACGAATCAACTTTTAGAAGTCTAAGATTTTGTGGGGCAAAACCACAGGAAGTTAGCGGAAAGACAATCTATGTAGAGCAACTGATCAATGATAATCTATCCTCAAAAGGAGTTTATTTAAATCCTCAGATTTATGTGTCAGATAGATTTGAGAATCATGGAAAGATCCGAGGAACAAATCCAATTCTTAGATTAAAAAACAATGTTATAACAGGAGAATTAACGCAAGGTAATTTTGTAACAGATCAGGATATGAAAATAGGCGATAATGCAAAAGTCACGATTAATGGAAATGCAGAAATTGGTGGAGCACTTGATGTTGGAACCAATGCAGAAATTTTCATCAAGGGAAATTTAACAATTGACGGGAAAAATCTGCAGATCGGAAAAGGATCAAAAGTTACAGTAAGAGGAAATCTAAGATGTAATAATTCAGATATTATATTGGATGGTCATATGATGATTTATCAGGATACGAAACTTTCTTCTGGTAAGTTAGAAGGAGAAGGAATCTTAGAATTAAGAGGAGATCTGATGCAAAATAGTACGATAAACAATTTAGGACAGCTTTCATTGAATGGCTACGTGCCACAAATGATCAGTGGAAACGAGATACATGCAAAGAAACTAGAAGTTCAAAATACTTCTGCTCATGGAGTGGATATAAAAAATCAAATCTATTATAAGCAGAAAATGATCAGAGATGGAATCAAAATAGACAAAAATAATTTGAGGGAGGAAACGGAATGAAAAAAAGAATAAGTATGATCCTGTTAATGGGATTAATGATTTTTGCAGTATCAAAAGTTAATCTCCATGCAGAAGAAAACATAACAAAAATATCAACGCCACAACAACTGAATAATGTAAGAAACAATCTAAATGGAAATTATGAGTTGACGAATGATATTGATATGTCACAAATAGAGGATTATGAACCAATTGGAAATGAAGTGGATGGAGCATTCAAGGGGACATTTGATGGAAAGGGATATACGATCAAAAATGTTCAAATGGATGATAACTCTCATAAATATGCAGGATTATTTGGATATCTGGATGGAAAAGTGCAAAATGTCAAATTACAGAATGCAGTAATAAAAGCATCAAGATATGCAGGGGGAATTGCTGGATATCTTGATGAGAATGGAAGTGTAAGAGGGTGTGTGGTTTCAGGAGATATTGGATTATCAAAAGATAATTATGGGTTTACAAGGTATGTAGGAGGAATTATTGGTTATGTGAATGGGAAAATTTTAGAATGTGAGAATAGGGTAAATCTTGGAGACAGAGGAGATTATAGAGGAGGAATTGCTGGTTATTCAAATAATGATATAAAAAAATGTGAAAATTATGGAAATCTCATAAAGGGCGCAGGAATTGCAGAATATGTAAATGGAAATATAGAAGATTGTATGAATTATGGAAATATTAATGGAGATAATGTGACCTATGGAATAGGAAGTGCAAATAAAATTATTCATTGTGGAAATAATGGGGATGTTACAGGATCACGCTATGGATATAACTATGGAATAGGAAAGGCAAGTAAGATTGAAAATTGTATCAATACAGGAATGGGTTCGTATTATCCGTATCATACGCAGTGTCAGGTAAGTAATAGTATGAATTTAGGATATTCTGAATCAGGTTATGGGATAGTATCACTACAAGGTAGTAATGGAAGTTATTTAAATAGTGGAGCATATTTTGATATTTCTATTGCAGGTGGATCGAAGACCTTTTATAGATGTTTACCAAAAAAGCGGCTTTCCGAATGTCTCGACCAAGATTACAAGAAAAAATTGGATGATCAATTAAATGATGATTTATGGGAGACAGATCCAGAATGGAATAGTGGCTTACCGATGCTAAAAAATATTCCAAAGCATTTGGAATTATCAGAATTAGCAGTGACTTTATTCCAAGGGGAGTCAATACAGTTAAAGGGACGGGTAGGAAAAAAAGAAATTACAGATTTAACTTGGGAAAGTTCAAGTTCAAGTGCGTTGAAGGTAACAAAAAGTGGAATAGTAACATCATTGATAGATACGAACTGGATTACCTGGGTAAAAGCAACAACAAGCGATGGTTTAACAATGAGATGCATAGTACTTTTATGTAGTAAAAAGCCAACATCTGTAGATATCAGTGGTGAAAAAATCCAAAAAGATCAAGCAGATCTGAAAGTAGGAGAAACACAACAATTAAAAGCGACATTCAATCATTCAAGAGCAGAAAGTAATCTAACATGGAGTTCCTCAAACCCAGAAGTTGCATCCATTGATCAAAATGGTTTGGTTGTAGCCAAGAAGATTGGTGTAACTACGATCAAAGTTATCACAGATAATGGTTGTCAAGATAGTGTTACGATCAATGTGAAATATGCAAATAAATTAACATTAGATAAAACCAATATTAGAGTAGGAGTCAACAAATATTTTGACCTTATACCAAAGCTAGAACCTCAGGATGCTTTAGATACATTCCAGATGACAATGAGAAGAAATGATATCGGAAGTAGCTGGAATTATAACTCATCTGGCTATAAAGATGGTGCATTTAAAAACTGTTATATCACACAACCAGGAAACTACACAGCAACAGTCACAACAACAGGAGGAGAATCCGCAGAATGTAATATTCTAGTCAGTGATTTTAATCTTCCAAGTCAAAAAACAGTAAACATAAAAAACAAAATATCACTAAATCCAACTTTCAAACCAATTGGCATCGATCAGACTCTCACATGGTCAAGCATCAATGAATCTGTTGCCACAGTTGATCAAAACGGAATAGTTACAGGATTAAAACCAGGCGAAGCGCAGATCAAAGCAGTCAGTGATACAGGGGTGGAACATATTTGTAAAGTCATAGTTACAGGATATCCTGAAGCGGTGAAGCCAGATAGAACATCTATTGATCTGAAAGTAGGGGATACAGACAAAATAACAATGACATTTACACCAGAAGGAACGAAAGATCAAGTAAGTTATCAATCCAGTAATACAGCAGTTGTATCAGTCGATGAGAATGGAAAGTTAACAGCAAATTCCAAAGGAACAGCAACGATCACTATTACAACAAGTAATGGATTAAAAGCATATTGCAATATCAATGTAACAGAAGCAGAAATTCCAGTGACAACAGTTACATTGAATAAAACAGAACTGACTTTATATCCAACACAAAAAGAAAGTCTGACATGCAAGATCCTTCCGGAAAATGCGACAAATAAGAAATTAACATGGAAATCTTCAAATGAAAAAGTAGCGACAGTGAATAACGCAGGAATGGTGACAGCAATACAACCAGGAACAGCAGATATTACAGCAGAACTGGAAAATGGAATTAAGAGAACCTGCACAGTAACTGTTAAGAAAAAACTAACGGCAGCAATAGCCTTAAAAGAAGTAAAAGCAACACCAGGAGAAGAAATAGAAGTACCAGTGGTATTATCTGATAATCCTGGAATTTCAGCGATGAAAGTTTCTATTGATTACGATAGTAATATTTTAACACCATTAATCGTAGAAAAGACTTCGATACTGGATGCAGCTACGATCAAAGGAGAAAAGCAAGAAGAAGGAATTTATAACGTTTTGTGGTATAGCACAAAAGATATAAATGAAAATGGAACGATCTTAAAGATTAGATTTAAAGTAAATGAAACAGCAAGTGTCAATACCGAAACAAAATTGAAATTGACAAGTGTCGATGGAGATATATGTGATGCACAGCATAATGATGTACATTTAAATGATGCAGATGGCGCAATAGAAATCAAGGAAACATTGTACGGAGACGTATATGAAGATGAAGTTTTAAATAGCCATGATGTACTATTATTACAACAGTATTTAACAGAACTTGCGCAATTTACAAACCGTCAACTTCTTCTGGCAGATATCACGAATGATAATAAAGTGAACATGCAAGATTTAGTAGCACTAGCAAATAAAGTGACGATCAATCCATCAATAGCGAAAACAGTAAGAATGGCAAAAGCAAGTGTACAAAGTACAGAAAAACAGCAAATGGAAATTAATATTGGACAGCAAAAAATAGACAAAGATGGATATGTAGATATTCCAGTTAATTTCACAAACTGTACAGGAATCTCAGCTTTTCGTTTTAAATTAGATTATGATAGATCAATCATGCAGCTGCTTTCAATTGCAGGAGAAGCAGAAGAGGTCAAAGATCATCTGATGGTTAATTTAAATGACACAACAGATGGAAAATCTCTAGTAACATGGTTCAGTGATAAAAATGTTATATTTGACGGCAATATTCTGACACTGAGATTTAAAGTTGATAAAGATAAATTAGGAAGCGGTGCAGATATCACTTTATCATGGGATAAGGATGATTTATGCGATGAAGATTTGAACACAGTAGAAGCTACGATCAATTACGGAAAGGTCCTTCCGGAAGATAAGAAGCCGGCCGATTCCTCAACAGATATTACTATACCTACTACACCAGAAAAACCATCACCACAAGAACCATCTGAAACAGAATCAAAACCACAAACGACAGATAAACAGACAAAAGTGGATAAGATTTCAATTGCAGCGATCTCTAATAAGATAGCAGTCAGCAAGAAAGTAAAACTGACAGCAAATATCTCAAATAATGCGACAAACAAGAGTGTAAGCTGGGTATCTAGTAACACGAAGATTGCAACTGTCGATCAAAACGGAGTCGTAAGATTCAATAAGAAAGCAGCAGGAAAAACAGTAATGATCACAGCAATTGCAAATGATGGAAGTGGCAAGATGGCGACATTTAAACTCACAGCAATGAAAGGTATTGTAAAGAAGATTACGATATCAGGTAAGAAATCTGTGAAAGCAGGAAAGACATTGAAATTAAAAGCCAAAGTAAAGGCAACGAAAGGAGCCAATAAGAAACTTCTCTGGAATAGCAATAATACAAAATATGCAACAGTTTCTACATCCGGGAAAGTAAAAGTCATGAAAGCTGGGAAAGGAAAGAAAGTAAAGATTACAGCAATGGCAACCGATGGAAGTGGAAAGAAGAAAACAGTAACAATTAAAATTAAATAAAAACAAAAAAGATCAGATGTAGCACCAAAATCCTACAGCTGATCTTTTTAGTTATTATTTACGATCTTTTTTAGAAAGGGAAATTACATCGAGATGATGTTCTTCAAAAAAAATATTAATATCAACAAGATTCCATTTCTCATTGTTAATATGCATCATGATCGCGGCATCTCTTGGAACTTTTGCGTAAAGTTCGCTTAATTGTGCGATTCGCAGAGCATGTTGTGTGGTTTTTAGATCCATGTGAGCCCCAAGACACAAAGCCAGCAGATAATCTCTGGAAGGATGAGGCTTTTTTCCATTTAAGATTTCATGAGCATAACTTTGTGATATTCCACTATTCTTAATGATCTGCGAAGTTTTTAGCTCATGATTTGCGATATAAACAGAGAAAAAATCTTGCAGGCTTGGTAATTGTTTTAGATTCTTCAGATAATCTGAGAAATTCTCCAAAGAAGTTGATTTTAATTGATGATCTAAATGATCGGTTGATTGATCCTGCATATGTAAAAGTCCTTTCTCTTTTTGTATCTATAATAAATGATCATTGCCCCTTTTTCAAAGAAACAGCTGCTAAGATTGCACAGATCGCACCAAGCAAAAATAAAACGATTAATGCAATATTTCCACCTTTAGAGCCATTTCTTGTTGCAATAGATACGATTCCAGAAACTAATTTCCATGTCTTCATATTTAAATTCTCACTTCTATATTTAACAATATTAAAATTAGCAAATATTCACATAGAAATGTTTCGCTGACAGCGTAAATTTTTTGTAAAAGATACAGGAACTAAAATAGAAAGTAAAATATTTTAGTTCCTGTTTTAGTTTCTAGGAATAATATTTTGGATTCTTGAATAAACTAAAAAAAGATGATAAAATCTAAAATAAAGAAAGGAGAAACTAAAATGACAACAGAAGAATTACTGGAAAATCTAAAAAATATTCAAAAAATGAAATGTGAAACACAATGGTTAGAATTAAAAACAGCAGAATTAGATTGCCCGAAACGTTTATATGATACATTATCAAGTTTCTCAAATCAAGATGAGGGTGGAATCATTATTTTTGGCGTAGATGAAAGAAAACAATTTAAAGAAGTTGGAGTATATGATCCACAAGATATACAAAAAAAGATAAATGAACAATGTTTGCAAATGCATCCTATTGTAAGACCATTACTTACAGTCGCAGAAAAAGACAATAAATATTTTGTTTCTGCAGAAATTCCGGGAATTGATGTGTCTGAAAGACCTTGCTATTATCAAGGAAAAGGAAGGTTAAAGGGAGCATATACAAGAATTGGAGACAGCGATGAACCAATGACAGAATATGAGGTGTACAGTTATGAAGCATATAGAAAAAAATATCAGGATGATATTCGTTTAGTTCAGAGAGCAACATTAAAATCGTTAGATCAGAAACTGCTTGATAAATATATAGAATTATTAAAAGATGGAAAATCAAGATTATCTGCCATGGATGACGAAACTATTTACGAGTTGATGAGTATTAAAAGAAAAGATGAATTAACATTAAGTAGCGTGTTACTATTTAGTCCGTATCCACAGGCATATTTTCCACAGTTATGTATTACAGCAATTGTTGTTCCAGGAAATGAATTAGGAAACCTTGGGGAATCAGGAGAACGTTTTATAGATAATGAACGCATTGAAGGTAATATCTCAGAAATGCTAGATAGTGCATTGCAATTTGTAAAAAGGAATATGCGCACAAAAACCATCATTAATCAAGAGACAGGAAAAAGGGAAGATAAAACCGATTATCCAATTCCAGCAATTAGAGAAGCAATCATTAATGCACTGGTTCATAGAGATTATAGCATTCATACAGAAGGAAAACCAATCCAGATCATTATGTATGAAGATAGGATGGAAATACACAATCCAGGTGGTATTTATGGACGAATGAAAATAGATCAATTAGGAAAAGTACAGCCAGATACAAGAAATCCAGTGTTAGCATCCGCATTAGAAGTGTTGAATATTACAGAAAACAGATATTCAGGAATTCCAACAATACGAATGGAAATGGAAAAATACAATTTAAAAGAACCGGAATTTTTAGATCAAAGAGGAAGTTTTATCGTAAAGTTTTATAAGGAAGAAAAGTTAGAACAGAAAGATTCATTAAGTGAGGAACAAAATGGTTTGATCATGTTCTGCAAAACACCAAGAACAAGAAAAGAAATATGTGAATATCTGCAGCTAACTTCCCCATCATATGCGATAAAGAAATACATTATGCCATTGATAGAAGAAGGAAAAATAAAGATGAGCATACCAGAGAAACCAAAGAGCCAGAAACAGTTGTATTATAGTGAATAATAAAATAACTTAAATTAAACAGGAACTAAATATAGAAAGAAGAGATTTACATGAAAACAAGACAACAGGCAATCACTTACGGTCTAACTTTCCCGCACACATATGTAGAATCTCCATTCAAAGATCCTAATTGGGAATTAGTAAGGGTAAAAGGAAGTAAAAAAGCTTTCTTATGGGTCTATGAAAAAGATGGTTATATCAATCTGAATATCAAAGTAGATCCCGAATGGAGAGAATTCTGGAGAGAAGCCTACGATGCCGTCATCCCAGGATATCATCAGAATAAAAAATATTGGAATACGATCATCTTAGACGGGACTATTCCAGAAAAAGACATCAAAAAAATGATCAAAGAAAGCTACGATATCATCACGGACAGTCCGACAAAAAGAATCTACGAAGCAGTCAAACAAATTCCAAAAGGGCATGTGGCAACCTATGGACAAGTAGCAGCCATGGCAGGAAATCCAAAGATGTCACGAGCAGTAGGAAATGCCTTGCATAAGAATCCAGATCCAGAGAATATACCATGTTTTCGAGTCGTCAATGCAAAGGGAGAACTAGCAGGGGCCTTTGCGTTTGGAGGAGAAGGAAAACAGGCGAAATTGTTAGAAGAAGATGGAGTTGTGGTTGTTGATGGGAAGGTTGATCTGGATGTGTATGGGATGTAGGGAAATATGATTTAAAAGAACTAGAATTTTTCCATCAAATCCATTGGAAACCACTACTCAAAATGTTAAAATAACCACAAAGGAAGTGATGCACAATGGAATATTACGGAACCTTGGGACCAACCTGTTGCGAACCAACGATTTTAAAGAAGATGTTTGATGCCGGAATGACAGGGATCCGGTTGAATTTATCACATAGTTCATTAGAAGGAAGCCATGCATGGATTTATCATTATTTTGAGGCAGCAAAGCAGACAAATGGCGAGAAGAAATTAATGATCGATCTGATCGGACCAGAACTTCGAATTGGATATCTGGAAGGAGATATGGGCCTTTCAACAGGAGCACATGTGGTTATAGGGCATGGTGGAATTTTAGTACCAGAAGAAATCATGCCGCATATCAGAAGAGATCAGGAAATTTTATTAGATGACGGGAAAATAAAACTGATCGCAGAACGGAAAATATCACCACGATCCTGGAGATGCCGCATTGTCTGTGGAGGAGTATTGACGGCACGTAAAAGCATAGCTTTGCCAGGATGTAATATCAACAATCCGACGTTAACTGAGGCTGATCTGAAGAATCTATCTTTGGCAAAACAATATCAAGTAACTGATGTTATGCTGCCATTTGTACGGAATAAAGAAGATCTGATCATACTAAGAGAAGCACTAAAACAAAACAACAGTGAAGATATTCGAATCTTTGCCAAAATAGAAAATATGACAGGAGTAGAGCATTTGGAAGAATTACTTCCATACTGTGATTATATTGTTATAGCAAGAGGAGACTTAGGAAATGTCATGCCATTATCCGAACTTCCAAAAGTGCAGGCATATATTGCAAAGGTATGCAAAGAACATAACAAAAATTTCATGGTAGTTACACAGATGCTAGACTCTATGATCCGAAACCCTTATCCAACAAGAGCTGAAGTAAATGATATTTATCATGCAGTTCATCAAGGAGCGAATGCATTGATGCTGACGGGGGAAACCGCTCACGGCAGATATCCGGTAGAAGCTATGAAGATGTTAGTAGAAACCGCAAATGGGAGTTTAGAAGAATTATGATGAATAAAAAATGGTGGCATAACAAAGTTGCATATCAAATTTACCCAAAGAGTTTTAAGGATACAAATGGTGATGGAATCGGCGACATTCCTGGAATTATCAGCAAGTTAGATTATTTAAAAGACCTAGGGGTTGATATTTTGTGGATATCTCCGATGTATCAGTCTCCGATGGTGGATAACGGTTATGATATTTCCGATTATTATGCGATTGATCCGATGTTTGGATCAATGGATGAGATGAAACAATTGATCAAGGAAGCAAAGAAAAGAAATATGTATATTCTGATGGATCTCGTTGTGAATCATTGTTCCAGTGAACATGAATGGTTCCAGAAGGCAATGGCAGATCCAGAAGGGAAATATGGATCATATTTTTATATCAAAGACGGGAAAGATGGGCAGCCACCGACCAACTGGAGATCTTATTTTGGAGGTAGTGTCTGGGAGAAGATCCCAGGGTATGACAATAAGTTTTATTTGCATTCTTTTGCAAAAGAACAACCAGATTTGAATTGGGAGAATGAGACCGTTCGTGAGAAGATTTATGAGATGATCTGTTGGTGGATGGACCAAGGACTTTCGGGCTTTCGGATCGATGCGATCATGAATATAAAGAAAGATCTGACATGGAGTGATCTGAAACCAGACGGTCCAGATGGACTCGCAGATGTATATAAGATCACAGGAAAAGTCGAAGGAATCGGAGATTTCTTGATGGAGATGAAGCATCGTTGTTTTGAACCATATGATGCACTGACCGTTGGGGAGGCTATGTTTGTAAAAGAAGATATTCTTCCACAATTTATCGGTGAAGATGGATATTTTTCTACGATTTTTGCATTTGAACCATGCCATGCCTATCGGAAAGGCAAAAATTATATGAACTATGACTGGCCACAGCCATTTGATGAATGGAGAGAGGAAACTTTTCATAATCAAGAGATTGTTGCCAAGGCAGGGTTTGAAGCGAATATCATTGAGAACCATGATCAGCCAAGAGGGGCAAGTCTGTTTATCCCAGAAGAAGATTATGGATTTTACAGCTTATCAGCACTTGCAACGATCATTTTCTGTGAGAGAGGTCTGCCTTTCCTATATCAGGGGCAAGAGATCGGGATGAGCAATCGTCAATGGAAATATGATGAATTTAATGATCTGGAAACAATCAATCAGTATCAGATCGCATTGAAGGCAGGAATGTCCAAAGAACAGGCATTGGAGATTGCAAGACATCACAGCAGAGACAATGCGAGAACACCAATGCAATGGAGTTCGGAAGAAAATGCAGGATTTTCAAAAGGAAAACCGTGGATGCCAGTTAATGAGAACTATAAAGTGGTGAATGTCGCAGAAGAAGAAAAAGAATATGGATCGATCCTGAATTTTTACAAGCGATTGATCGCATTTTATAAATCAGAAGAATATAATGAGATACTAACATATGGTGATTTCAGACCAATATATGAAAAAGAAGATCATATTTTTGCATATAGCAGGTCTTATGGATGTCAGAAACTGGTATTAATCTGTAACTTTAGTTCTAAGGAAAAAGATATTGAATTATCAGAAGACTATGAAAATGTTATATTTGTGAATTATGAACAGACAACTGTCATTGGAAATACGTTAAAAATGAAACCGTATGAATGTGTTATTTATGAGATGTAGATCAAAAAAGAATCCTGAACGATCAGGATTCTTTTTTATCTTTAGTAAAAATCTGGACAGTGGAGCGTGCCAAGTGAAAAATTTAAAAAGAGAAAAATTGAGTGATTTTTTAGGGCTGACAGATATTTTTTCTGTCAAAAATGTAGTAACAAACTAAAAAACGCCGCACGTCCAGACAAGATTGCCCAGACGGCCGGCGATTAATGATCATACTCCCATGTGGTTGATTCCACGTGCTCCGTCAGTCATATGACCTCATGGATATTAGGTTACTATAACTGGTCAGATTCGTCAACCCTGAATTTTAAGAAAATGTTATTGATATTGTATAAATTTTCAGACAATTAGAAAGAGGTTGTGTATAAAAAGCAAAAAAACAGGACATCCTCTGAATATGAGTAGAAAAAACATGATCAAAGGGATTCTGTTTCTGGCCATAGCATGTATGATTTTTGTGGCAGGACAAAGAAAATCCAATAACATAATACAGCAAAATCTGAAAAGCAATCTGATTCGGTTTCATGTGAGAGCTAATAGTAACAGCAGGATGGATCAGACATATAAATTGAAAGTAAGAGATGCCGTGATCGATCAGATCAGTCCAGAATTGAGTGAAGCAAAAACGAAGGAAGAAGCATTTAAAATCTTAAAAATGCAAAAAAACAGAATAAAAAATACAGCACAGGAAATATTAAAGAAAGAGGGAGTGAAACAAAAGGTAAACGTACATTTTGTACAAGAAAAATTTCCAGAGAAAAACTATGGCCAATATACATTTCCAGAAGGTATTTACGATGCAGTAAGAATCGATCTGGGAGCAGCAAAAGGGCACAACTGGTGGTGTGTCATGTTCCCGGATCTATGCGTAACAAAAGATGACAAGGTAAGGATCAACAATACAGCAAGAAAAAAGATGGAGAAACTTTTAGGGAAAAAAACGATCAGAAAAATAACAAAAGATAAATATCTTGGATGGTTGTTTAAAGTATAAGAAAAACGGAGCTGATACAGATCGTATCAGCTCCATTTTAAGTTCTGGAATTTATTCTAATGGTTTCTTTGCAGAGATAAGAAGTAGACGTTTCTTCTTATATACACGGAATTTGGTAAGCCCTGCATTCTTAAAATATTCTAAAGTCTCATAAGTAGAATGTCTGCGATCATCACCAGAAGTCAGATAGGATGGAATATTAGAAACAATTCGCAATGCCTCAGGAAGGGCAGATTCTCCAACATAAAGTCTTCCGCCAGGAACTAAGACACGAAATGCTTCATTAACAAACTTCTGTGGATCTTTAAATGTGTGGAAATCGTCACATACAGTGATCACACGAAAGCTGTTATCATCAAAAGAAAGAAAATCACTGTAACCTGTCTCAAAATGAAGTTCTGGCCAAGTTTGCTTTGCGATAAGAATCTTATCCTCAGATTCATCGATACCATATCCTTCAACATCCTTCCAGCGTGTCAGTTCATGTAAAAAGGTACCATCACCGCAACCGACATCTAATATATTATCTGTATCTCTGACGCATATTTTCTTGATCATTTCATCCCGTAAAGCATCTCTCATAAGAAACTCCTTTCGTATGCCTTGTGGTTTGTATGCCGTCTCTTTATTAACTTTCATTATACCAGATTCTGGTATACATGGAAAGAAGAGCACTAATTTTTGATTATAACATAGAAGAAAAATTTGTCAAATAATCTTATGGATGTATTCGGTTAACATGAAAACAGGATATGTGTTATACTTATTTACAGTGAATACGAAAAAAGGAAAAAGAAATTTATGAAGAATAAAAAGCACATAGTAACTGGTATTCTGGCTCATGTAGATGCCGGGAAGACAACACTATCAGAGGCAATTTTATATACTGCAGGGAATTTGAGAAAAATCGGACGTGTGGATAATGGAGATGCATTTTTAGATACTTATGAACTAGAACGGTCCAGAGGAATTACCATTTTTTCCAAGCAGGCAGAGGTTTCAATGAATGAGATGGATCTTACTTTGCTTGACACACCAGGACATGTGGATTTTTCTGCGGAGATGGAGAGAACCCTGCAGGTGCTTGATTATGCGGTTCTTGTGATCAGTGGAGCAGATGGTGTGCAGGGCCATACTTTGACATTATGGAGTCTGCTTGAGAGATATAAGATCCCAACATTTTTATTTATTAACAAGATGGATCAGGACGGAACACAAAAAGATCAATTATTGAAGGAATTACAGGAACGTTTAAGCAGCGGATGTATCGATTTTGGAGAAAAGGGCAGTGATGAGTTTTATGAGATGATCGCTATGGAAGATGAGGCGTTACTGGATCATTATCTGGAATCAGGTGAGATCACGGAATCCAAGATCCGGGAAATGATCGCAGAACGTAAGATTTTCCCATGTTTTTTTGGATCAGCGTTAAAACTTCAAGGAGTCAATGAATTTCTGAGTGATCTTGCATTTTATACAGAAGAAAGAGAATATCCAGAGGAATTTGGTGCACGTATATTTAAGATCACAAGAGATGAAAATGGAAATCGTCTGACACATTTGAAAGTAACAGGTGGAAATTTAAAGGTAAAAACAGTTATTACAGAAAGTGATGAAAAGATCAATCAGATCCGTATCTATTCGGGAGAAAAGTATGAGACAGTAAATGAACTGCAGGCAGGAAGAATCTGTGCGGTTACAGGACTTTCAGATACGATCCCTGGGCAGTGTCTTGGAGCAGAGCAGGGCGGATATGAACCTGTGTTGGAGCCAGTACTTACTTACCAGATGATATTGCCAGAAGAGACAAGTGCAAGCGTGATACTTCCAAAACTTCGTCAGCTGGAAGAAGAAGAACCAGAACTTCATATCATCTGGAATGAAGAATTACAAGAGATTCAGGTGCAGATCATGGGAGAGGTTCAATTGGAGATCCTAAAGAGTCTGATCAAAGAACGCTTTGATGTAGATGTGGAATTTGGACAGGGCAATATTGTATACAAAGAGACGATAGCGGATGTTGTAGAAGGTGTTGGGCATTTTGAACCGTTAAGACATTATGCAGAAGTACATTTGTTGATGGAACCGCTGGAGAGGGGAAGTGGAGTTGTTATCGACACACAGTGCAGCGAAGATGTATTGGATAAGAATTGGCAGAGACTGATCATAACACATTTATTAGAAAGAGAGCATAGAGGGGTTTTAACAGGAGCACCGATCACAGATATTAAGATCACGCTGGCAGCAGGACGGGCGCATCAGAAGCATACAGAAGGTGGAGACTTCCGTCAGGCGACATACCGTGCAGTAAGACAGGGGCTTCGTATGGCACAGAGTGTTTTATTAGAGCCATATTATAAGTTCCGGCTGGAAGTTCCACAGCAGATGATCGGAAGAGATATGACAGATATTGAAAAGATGCAAGGTACGTTTGATACACCAGATACTACAGGAGAGATGTCAGTGCTTCAAGGAATAGCACCAGTTTCTACGATGCAAGGATATCAAAAAGAAGTATTAGCATATTCCAAAGGTATGGGAAGATTATTTACAACCTTAAATGGATATGATATCTGCCATAATGAAGAAGAAATCATAGAAGCCAGTGGATATGATCCAGATAGAGATCTTGAAAATCCATGTGGATCTGTTTTCTGTTCCCATGGAGCCGGGTATAATGTCGCATGGAATGAGGTACCAGAACATATGCATCTAGAGAGCGTTCTTGCGAAAGAAATCGAGGAAGAGGAATTTGATGAACTGACACAGCGAAGGGCTTATATTGAAGAAGAATCAATTGATACAGAGGAAATCGATCGGATTCTTGAACAAACATTTTATGCAAACCAGCATAATAAAAGTAAATGGAAGAAGAAGAAAACAGCAAGGCTTGTACAGGATTATCATACATCTGCAGAAAAATCATCGGTAAAAAGAGATATGTCCAAGAAATATCTGCTGGTTGATGGATATAATATCATTTACGCATGGGATGATCTGAAGGAATTATTAGATACGAGTGTAGATGCAGCCAGAGGAAAATTACTTGATGAAATGAGTAATTATCAGGGAATGAAGGGCATGGAGCTGATCGTTGTGTTTGATGCATATCGTGTGAAAGGACATGAAACAGAAATCACAGATTACATGAATATTCATGTAGTCTACACAAAAGAAGCAGAAACAGCAGATCAGTATATTGAAAAATTTGCCCATACCCATGGACGAAAATACGATGTAACAGTTGCAACATCCGATGGATTGGAACAGATCATTATCCGCGGACAAGGCTGCCGTCTGCTTTCTGCAAGAGAATTAAAGAGAGACTATGAAGAAGCAAAAGCACAGATCAGAACAGAATATCTGGAGAATCAGAAAAATGAGAAAACTTATATGATGGATGGAATATCCTTGGAGAAAGAACAGCCAGAGAAGGAAAACTGATCATACAAAAATGGAGGCGGTAACATGGGGAAGATTTATCTGGAAGGTGCAGATAATACGAGAGACCTTGGCGGATTAAAAACGACAGAAGGTGCAGTGATCAAAGATAAACAGCTGATCCGCAGCAACCGTTTATCAAGGATTACGCAGAAAGATAAGATTTTACTGGAAACAGAATATCATTTACAGAAAATTCTGGATTTAAGAACACCAATGGAAGTAGAACAAGAGCCAGATCTGGAAGTGGCGGGAGCTGTTTATGAGAATATTCCGTTTTTTATGGAAAGCATGGTGGGAGTCAGCCGGGAGCAGGAAACAAGAAAACAGATGTTACATATGGAAGAATTTCCAGAGATGTCAGATATTTATACGATGATGATCAAAGAAGAATTTTGCAGAAAGCAGATCTCACAGGCAGTCAGAGAGATTATGAATACAAAAAATGGTGCGGTTTTATGGCATTGTACAGAAGGAAAAGACCGTTGTGGATTGTTATCAGCAACCATTTTATTTTTGCTTGATGTGTCTGAAGATGACGTGATGGAAGATTATCTAAAGACCAATAAAGCTGCGATCACAAGAGTAGAAAAATTAAAAAAGAAACTTCATTTAGCAGGATTGCATCGCGAAAAAATCGAAAAAATAGAGGGCTATTTTGTGGCAAAAGAAGAATTTTTAAATACAGCACTTAAAACCATGAAAGAAGAATATGGTTCTATTAATCAGTTTATGATCAAGGGATTAAATATTTCCATGCAGCAAAAAGAGGATTTTAAACAAAAAGTACTGGAGTAGACAATGGAAGAGAAGAAGAGAACAATTGTTATGTTTGGGGATTCCCTGACCGACTATTTCCCAATGGAAAAATTAAAAAATATAGATACACAGTTCATTAACAGTGGAGTTGCAGGGGATACGATCGCAGAGATGGGTGCAAGATTGGCTTATGACGTATTTCCATATAAACCAGATATCATTATCATGCAAGGTGGTGCAAATGATTTCCTGATGTCATTGTATCCAGGAGCAAGAGTGTTAGCAGAACGATTGATCAGACTTGCACGAAGGATTCGGCAGCAATTGCCAGACACAAAGATTTATATTGAATCTATGTATCCGGCATATACCAAAAGGATTGGATTGATGCCGTCCTGGGCAGAAGGAAAATCCAATAAAGAGATTCAAAAGATCAATACAGAAATACAAAGATTGTGCAAACAGGATAACTTTGAGTATGTTGATGTATTTGATAAATTGATCGGAGAAGATGGGCAGTTGTCAAGAGAGTATACCGTGGACGGAATACATTTGCAGGAAAATGCCTATGATGTTGTAGCTGCGATCATTTATCATTTGATGGAAGGTTGATCATTAACCTTCTAAATTACAATTTCAATACATCCAGATCTTCAGGTATATAAAGTGTTCCAGTATAATACTGCTTGCCTTCCTTCATATATTTTTCTTGACGATGCAGCATATTTTTATCTTCTGTATGCCATAGAACCAGATTTGGAATCTTTAGATGTTCTGCTAATTCACAGGCATCTTTTACCGTACTATGGTGTTTTTCATAAGGTTTAAAAATATCCCTCTCACCATACACACAAAATGCTTCATGAAGCAGCCAGTCAGAATCTTTCACAAAATCATAAAGAGATTCACGATAAGGTTCATCTCCAGGAAAGGATACCCTTAATCCATTTTCCATAACCGATGTGAAACCAAACTGTTTTTCTTTTGTAGAGCCGATATCAAAGAATGTAAAAGAATCTCCAAGAATCTGAATCGTATCTCCATGTGCAATGACATGAAATACAATACGTTCATCAAAATGCTTATAAAATTTCTTACCAACGGTAAGTTTTGTCAGCGTTTTGATCGTATGAACCAGTTCTTCATGACAGTAGATCGTCAGAGTGCCATCATAAGTTCCCTTGTTCATAGAAGTAGCGATCATACGGATCATCCAGACCATTCCTAAAATATGATCATTATGAGTATGTGTCACAAAAATATTATGAATGCTTTCAAGAGGGATTCCAGCTTTGTCAAGCTGAGATAGAATTCCATTTCCGCCGCCGGCATCGACAAGGAAGTATTCTTCACCTTTTTGCATGGAATAACAAGTATTATAGCAATGAATTGCCTGTGCATTTCCAGTTCCTAAAACAATCAGTCGTTCCATAAAAATCTCCTTTATATATCATCATAAGTGTATAAAATCATCGTATCTTTCTGCATTATATTACATTTTTATGAAGATGGGAAATTCCTTTTTACGATTCTTGATATTTCCTGTCAGTCAGCTATAATAAGGATAGTGTATACATGGAGAAAGGCGAAGGAAAAGACGATGCTTAAGATACAATACAGAGATGCAAAAGATGGAGGAATCGAAGTTCTTCGTTGTTTCAGCAAAGAAGATCAAGTAGAGATTCCTTCGGAAATTGAAGGAAAAAGAGTTACGAAGATTGGTGATTATGCATTTTCTGCGCATAAACGAAAAGAAGACGAAGCAAAAGAGATTATGATCGGCGAAGACTTTTTGGGCAGTGAAGATGAACCGATGTTTTGTGGGGAGGCAGTAAAAGAAGTTTATCTGCCACCGGATACTGTGGAAATAGGGAAATATGCATTTTATGGATGTGTAAATCTGACAACACTTGGGTTTTCAGATTCTCTTTTAAGAACAGGAGCAGGAATTTTTACAGGATGCAAGCTGCAAAAGATCTACTATGATGTTTATGAGGATAAAAAAAGTGCTTTAAGAGACGTTGTAAGAGATACTCGTTTTCCATTGCAGGTAAATATCCGTTATAAAGAAGAAGAAAAACAAAGTCGTTTATTTTATCCAGAGTATTATGAAGAGGCTGTGGAAAATACACCAGCAAGAATTGTGGAGACACATTTTCATGGAACAGGATATCAATATCGCCAAAGTTTTTTGCGAGGAGAGATCGACTATCGTAAATATGATGATATTTTCCCAGTGGCAGCAGTTCAGGAAGATCTGGATATTGTATGGGAGATATTAGCTGGGCGTATGTTAATGCCATACGGGGTATCAGATTTTGCATGGATGCAATACGAGGGTTATGTAAAGCAGAACCAATGTGAGATGATGAATTATTTAAAAGAAGAAGATCAGATGCCATTTATCAATTTGATGGCAGAGAAGAATTATTTCAGTAAAGAAGGAATCGAAGCAGCGATCGACTGGGCATCCAGAAAGCAGAAAACAGAACTTTTAAGTATTTTGATGAATGAACAGCATAAGAGATTTCCAAAGAAAAAGAAAACATTTGAATTATAGATAAGATAAAGGGAAATGAATAATGGAAGAAAATATCAATGAGCGTCTCAGCAAACTTGGAACAAAGATCCTTGCGACGACAAGAAATGAATTATATATCCATATGCGTTTTTTAGATGTGGCATTAAGCAGTTTTGCTTATGTGATCGATCCTTCTGTAAATGGTGTTGGAACGGATGGAATGTGTATGTTTTATCATCCAGGAGCTTTAGGAGGCATGTACAGGCAAAACAGAGTCCGGATGAATCGTGCATATCTTCATATGGTGCTTCACTGCATTTTACATCATGTGACAAGAAGAAAAGGAAGAGATAAGACTCTATGGAATATTTCTTGTGATATCGCAGTCGAATCAATTATTGATCACTGGCATTTAAAATGTATCCATATGGTGCAAACAAGGCTGCGTAAAGACATTTACGGGCAGCTTGAGAGGAACCTCAAAGTATTGACAGCCGAGGGGATTTATCGACAGTTGGTTTCTTTTGGATTAGAAGAGAAGAAAATAAAAGAACTGCAGATGGAATTTCGGGTAGATGACCACCAGTATTGGCCCGAAGATCCCAAACAAGATCTTCATCAGGAAGTAGAAAATAAATGGAAGAATATCAGTGAAAAAACGGAAACAGATATGGAGACATTTTCCAGTGAAGAGTCACAACAAGCAGGGGATCTGATCGGACAGGTACAGGTAGAAAACAGAGACCGTTATGATTATCGTGAATTTTTAAGAAAATTTTCGGTTTTAAGAGAAGAAGTCAGTGTGGATCCAGATTCGTTTGACTATATATTTTACAGTTATGGGCTTTCTATGTATGGAAATATGCCATTGATCGAGCCGCAGGAGTGGAAGGAAGTAAAGAAAGTTGAAGACTTTGCCATCGTGATCGATACATCAATGTCATGTTCTGGTGATCTGGTAAAGAAATTTCTGGAAGAAACATATGGTGTGTTAACGGAAGCAGAGAGCTTTTTTCATAAGGTAAATATTCATATCATTCAGTGTGATGAGATGGTACAAAACGACCAGAAGATCACAGACGAAAAAGAATTAAAAGAATATATGGAACATTTGGAACTGATCGGAGAAGGTGGGACAGATTTCCGCCCAGCATTTGAATATGTGAATCATCTGATCGAACAGGGTGAATTTTATCATCTGAAGGGATTGATCTATTTCACAGATGGAAAAGGAACCTATCCAAAGAAGAAACCACCATATCAGACAGCATTTATTTTTATGCAGGAAGAATACGAAGATGTGGATGTACCGCCATGGGCAGTTAAATTGATCGTCGATGCCGAAGATCTTGATGAAGGAGAAGAAGAACATGAATATTAAAAGAGCAAAACAGGAAATCAAAGATTCCATTGAAGCTTATCTTACAAAGGATAATTATGGAGAATATAAAATACCATCCATCAGACAGCGTCCGATCCTTTTGATGGGCCCTCCAGGAATTGGAAAAACACAGATCATGGAACAGATCGCAAGAGAATGTGAGATTGGATTGGTAGCTTATACGATCACGCACCACACAAGACAGAGTGCGATCGGTTTGCCATTTATCAGAGAAAAAGAATATAGTGGACAAACATATTCTGTTACGGAATATACGATGAGTGAGATCATTGCATCTGTTTATGAAAAGATTGAACAGACTGGAAATAAAGAAGGTATTTTATTTATCGATGAGATTAACTGTGTATCTGAGACATTGGCACCAACAATGCTTCAGTTTTTGCAGTGTAAGATGTTCGGAAATCAGAAAGTACCAGATGGCTGGATCATCGTAGCGGCAGGAAATCCACCAGAATACAATAAATCTGTCAGAGATTTTGACGTAGTTACCTTGGACCGTATGAAGAAAATTGATGTGGAAGCAGACTATGAAGTGTGGAAAGAATACGCATATCAGGCAGGAATCCACCCAGCAATCCTTGCATATCTTGAAATCCGTAAAGAATATTTCTATCGTATGGAAACAACAGTTGATGGAAAGGCGTTTGTTACAGCCAGAGGATGGGAAGATCTGTCTCAGTTATTAAAAGTTTACGAAGAACTTGGAAAAGATATTGACAGAGAAGTGGTATTTCAGTACTTACAGCACCTGAAGATCGCCAAAGACTTTGCTAACTATTATGAATTATATAAGAAATACAAAGAAGACTATGGAATCGAGCGTATTTTAAAAGGACAGTGGAATCAGGAAACGATAGGCAGATTAAAATTCGCAGCATTTGATGAGAAATTAAGTGTTGTCGGATTGTTAAACGGAAAATTGTCCGAAATGTTTGCTGAATCTTATCGACAGGATGCTTATGTTACGGAATTATTTGGCTGGCTAAAACAACTTAAAACAGGCAAGACATTAAGTCAGGTAGTCAAAGAAATCCATGAGGACTTCGACGAAAAGAAAAAGACAGAGAAACTTGGAAAAGCACAGGAACATATGCTGCTTGATGTGATCAAGACTCTGGAGTCATACGAACAGATCAGCAAAGCTGAACATTTAGAAGCAGAAGCAGAATTTGAACGTGTGAGAGAAGAATTCAAGAAAGAACCAGCAAAATTAGAACAGCAGATAGAGAATACAACCAAAGCACTAGACAATGCATTTGACTTCATGGAAGAAGCCTTTGGACAAAGTCAGGAAATGGTTGTATTTGTGACAGAACTGAATGTTAATTATTACAGTGTCTGGTTTATCAAGGAAAATGGATGTGATAAGTATTATCAATATAATAAAGGACTTTTGTTTGATGAACAGCAAGCGGAGATCATGGCAGAGATGGATGAACTGGAGAGAAAATTTTAACATAAAAAGATCAATCACAGTTATCCATTCTTCTAAGTTCAGGTAGCACAGTACAAAGCATCGTAATGAAGCAAAAGCCTCCACCGATCACATTAGAAACAGGTTCCGCAAGGAATACCCCGGAAGTTCCCATGTGCAATACATAAGGCATAAAATAAGTTAATGGAATAACAATAAATACCTTACGAAGCAATGAGAAAAAGATCGCATGTTTCTTTTTGTTTAGAGATTTAAATACTGTCTGTCCAATATACTGCAGATCCATAAAGATAAAAGCAGCAAAATACTGATTCAATGCAGGAACGGAATCTTTTACAAGTGAAGGATCAGAGCTGAATACACGGATCAATGCACCAGGAGCAAAAATGATAACACTCCACATAACGGCTGTATAGCATAGGATCATAGCAGACATAACGATCATAGCCTTTCTTACACGAGCTGGACGTCTGGCACCATAGTTATAACTTAAGATCGGAGAACCGCCTTCATTCATGGCATAAATCGGGGTTTCCACAAGTTGTCGTACACTTGATACGATCGTCATGACAGAGATATAAATATCTCCGCCAGTCACAGAAAGTACATTGTTGCAAACAATACTTACCAGACCGTTAGTTAACTGCATGATAAATCCGGCAGTTCCAAGGCTGATGATATTCTTTGCATATCCTAAACTTTCTGACAGCTCATTTTTATGAAGAAAACGTACCTTTAATTCTGCTTTTTTTGTAAGGAAAAATAATACAAAAGAAGCAGAAAGACATTGTGAGATCACAGTTGCGATCGCAGCACCCCGAACGCCAAACCCCAATACAAAAATAAAGAATGGGTCAAGCAATAAGTTGGCAACGGCACCGATCGCAACAGAAAACATTCCGATGGTTGAATATCCTTGTGCATTAATAAATGGATTCATTCCAATGGCGATCATAGATGGCAGTGTACCAATCAGATAGATCATCATATATGGAAAAGCATAAACGAGAGCATCCTTGGAAGCCCCGAATAATATCAAAAGCGGGCGTGCAAATAAAAGCCCAATGAGCATCAATACGACAGCACTAAAACAAACCATAGTAAATGATGTATTCATGATATGGACAGCCTGTTTATTTTTCTTTTGCCCTCGGCTGATCGAAAATAAAGGAGCTCCTCCACTTCCAAATAAGTTAGCAAATGCAGTAATGATCACAACCAGCGGAAAGCACAGTCCAACAGCACCAAGTGCAGCTGTTCCGATATGCGGGATTCGTGTGATATAAATACGGTCAACAATGTTATATAATAAGTTTAAGATCTGAGCAACAAGCATAGGAAGTGCAGCTGCAAAGATATTTTGGGTTACAGACCCATTTTCAAAATCAATTCGTTTCATTTTTAAGATCATCTCTTTCCAGTTTCTTTATATTTTTATTTATCATGGCATCGTTTCATTTATTCTATTATAATACAAATTGAAAGAAAATCTATATGGGTAAAGGAGTAGGTATAGTATATGAAAATCGAATATAATGAAAAAGAAATCGCAGCAATGGCAGAATTCCACAAAGGAAACAGAGCAGAAGGTTTAAGATTACAAGAAGAATTCGCATCAGAATTTCGAAAAGAATATGCAGACAAAGACCACTGCCCATGTCAAAAAGCCTGTAGATATCATGGAAATTGCAAAGAATGTGTGGCAATTCACAGAGCCCATCAGGAACACGTTCCAAACTGCATGCGCCCGATGATCAATAAGAAATTAAAAATTTTGTCAGAATTAACGGAACATACATTGGCAAATGAGATTGAGGCACCGAAAGAGGTTTTGCGGAAGGAATTTCAAAAGTAGATTTATAAGGAACGCTATTTTCCAGACAATATGAGAATGATGAGAAAAAACAAGGAAGTTTGAAATACAAATATATATTAGAAAAACTTTCAGAAATAAATCCAATAGACGAAGAACATGGAATTATTGATATAGAATATATAACTGAAAAATGCGGAAATGTATTTCAAAAATATGATGTAAATTTTTGTTATCTTTTTGGATCTTACGCTAAATCGAAAGCAAAGCCAACCAGTGATGTGGATCTGTTAATTTCAGCAAATGTAAAAGGACTAAAATTTTATGGATTAGTCGAAGAAATTAGAGAAGCACTACACAAAAAAGTAGATGTTTTAGAAATTAATCAATTAAAAGATAATTTAGAATTAACACAAGAAATATTAAAAGATGGGATAAAAATATATGGATAATGTTAACCCACGTTGCTTGCCGCAACGACATATTTTGGTGTAAATTCAATACATCAAAATATAAGGAGAGACAATAATTATGTTTAATGAGAATCTAAAAACAATAAGAAAAGCAAAAGGTTACACACAAGAAGAACTTGCAATCAAAATTCATGTAGTAAGACAAACCATCAGCAAATGGGAAAAAGGACTATCCGTACCAGATGCAGATGTGTTATCAAAATTAGCGGATGTATTAGAGATTAACGTGAGTGAATTATTGGGTAGTGAAATAAAAGAAGAAACCAATAAGAATGAAGTATCAGAACAACTTGCGAAGATCAGTGAACAATTGGCGCTTAAGAATAGACGGCGTAAAAGAATATGGAAAGTTATTGGATTTATATTGTTGGCTGTGATTGTTATTAATATGCTTCTGGTGGTTTTGGGCACGGTGACATATAACGAAAAAAATGCGGATATTACTACAATTGAAGAGAAATTTTGATTTTGTAGTTGGCCAACTGTAGATTTCGAGTATATAGAGTGGACAATTCACAAGATTGGAAAATTTAAGGTGATGTGTATGTTTTACTGTATTGGTTTATATATTTAGGTAATCGATAGCTGAAAATTCTCGCAATTTAAGGTTTCGTAGAAATTAAGATAAGATAATTTTCAAACATCCCAACAAATCGGTGTTGTAGATTTTATCTAAACTTCTGTTAATAAGTACAAGAATCATCAACTAATACAGTTTAACATACACATTGTGTAGTGATTTGAACAGCGTTCCGTTGTATGAGTCAGAAAGAAGATAAGAAAAAATATTTATAAGAATACAGGGTGACAACATGAGCACTTTTTGAATGCGTTTTTTACAAATCGCTTTCAAAAATGCGGAGTGTCACCCTGTATTCTTATAAATATTTTTTCTTATCTTCTTTCTGACTCATACATGCAACACTACCTACAATCATAATTTAGTAGTGATAAACTTTTCTTCTACTCCGCAAAAAATAAATCGTAACAATTAAAGTCAACATCTCCGCCACAACAACTCCCATCCAGATTCCATTCAATCCAAGCAAAATTGGCAGCAGCATAATACACCCAATCTGGAACAACAAAGTTCGAAGGAACGCAATCATCCCAGAAACAACCCCATTATTCAAAGCTGTAAAGAACGAAGAAGCCCAGATATTAAATCCATTGATCAAAAACACAAATGCATACAACCGGAATCCATGTAACGTCATAGCAAACAGATCAGCATCATATCCAACAAAGATATTGATCAGCGGATGGGAAAAAAACTCAGAGATCAAAGTCAGACAAACCCCAGTTACAGCAATTAAAGACAAACTCTTCTTCAACATATTCTTCAATTCCGAATGATTTCCAGCCCCATAATTATAACTGGTGATCGGAGCGCTTCCCATAGAATATCCAAGATAGATTGCAGCAAAGATAAAGTTCGCATACATGATCACACCATAAGCAGCAACACCATCTGCACCAGCAAGGTGCATTAACTGTGTATTATAAAGCATATTTACAACGGAAGAAGAAGCATTTGTCATAAATTCCGAAGAACCATTTAAACAGGTTTTTAATAAAATATCTTTTCTCCAGACAGGTTTCACAAGACGAAGACGGCTGCTGTTATTCTTTCGTGCAAAATAGATCAACGGTACAAGCCCGCCAACATACTCACCCATGGCAGTTGCAACCGCAGCCCCGGCAACACCATAATGCATAACTCCGATAAAGAGATAGTCAAACACAATATTGATCACGCCAGAGATCAAAGACATACGAAGACTATAAGAAGGTTTTTCAGCTGTAATAAAGAAGTTATAAAAGATCGTCTGCATCATAAACATTGGCTGTGATACAAACATAATACGTCCATAAGTAGACGCATATTCAAGCAGCTGTCCACGCGCCCCAAGTGCCATGCAGATCTGCCTTATAAAAATAAATCCAAAGACAGACAGGATCGTAGCTCCGATCAAAGCAGTAAAGATCAGCATAGAAAAATATTCATTTGCTTTTTCTTTTTTACCTTCACCAAGCGTTTTTGCAACGATCGCACTTCCACCAGAACCGATCATAAATCCAATTGCTCCAACACCCATCGCAACAGGAAGGATCAGATTGACCGCAGCAAATGCTGTTTTTCCTGCAAAATTGGAAATAAATAATCCATCAATAATACTGTACATCGAAGTACAGATCATCATAATGATCGATGGAAATACAAAACGGATCAGACGTTTGTAAGTGAAATGATCTGATAATTGAATCTTCATGATAAACTAAAACTCCTTTTCCTCTAAGACATATTGTTTCATATTTTTCTTTAAAATCTGAACATATTTTCTCGTAAGAGAAAGCAGCTGTTCACACTCCGAAGGCTCCATAGATTCAAATGTAGCATTTTCCATATCAAAGACAGGACCGATATGTTTTTCAGAAAATTCTCGTCCAAACTCTGTAAAAAATAAGTGGATATCCCTTCCGACGCCGGCTTTACGGATCAAAACTCCTTTATCTTCTAATGATTTTACGGAAGAATTCACCGTTTGTTTTGAGATGGAGTAAAGTTTGCAGATATCTTTCTGAGAGCAACCATCTCCAAGTTCTAACAGACAATATAAAATGAGAAATGCGGAATCCGTAAGATGCATGGAAAGAGCAATCTCATGATAGACATCATCGATCATCTTATAGAGAGAATCAAATTCCTTTAAGGCACGATTTTGTTTCGATTCCATAGTGACTTCCTTTCTTATAACAATTATATTAAGTCCGAAATCGGACTATGAGATTACGATAATTATAGTCCGATTTCGGACTTGTGTCAATTATTATTTCATAGGAAATCACTTTACGAGGTCATTCGAATCAGTTAAAATAAAGAGTCAGAGAATAAAGTACAACCAAAGAAGGAAGTTATCTATGAAATTTGCCTACGATATCCCAGATTCATTCTGGAGTTTATTTCGTTCGATGAACAGAGAACTTTATATGGAAGCCCTGCTGAAGATCAACGAAGAATATGAATATAACAATTATTATTTAAGTAAAGAAGTATGCCTTCAGGTATTAGAAGACTGGAATGAAAGCCAGCGGATCTGGTTATCTCCTGAAGAATTTGAATCAGAAAATGATGCAAGCCAGACACCGCCAAACAGGATCTTAAACTGGCTGATCAAGACAGGCTGGTTAAAGAGGATCGAAGATTTCTCAACATTAACCACCAATATCATCATTCCTGATTACGCAGCCGTATTTTTAACAGCATTTGAAGAATTAGTCAACCCATCAACGGATGACACAGAGATCTATATCCAGAATGTATACGCAACACTGTTTTCATTCTGGCATGATAAGAAGATGAACTTAGCCATGTTAAAAACAGCGCTTATTAATACAAAGAAATTAAATAAAGCCTTGCAGGATATGTTACACAACATGGACCATTTCTTTAGCCGACTGCTAAAACAGAAATCATATGAAGAAGTATTGGCAGAACATTTGGAAGGTTACGTTGAGGAAATCGTTGAGAAGAAATATCATATCTTAAAGACAAATGATAACTTCTATTTATATAAAAATGATATCAAACGATGTTTAAGAGAAATGAGAGAAGATATTCCATGGATGGAACAGGTACAGAAGAAAGCAGATAAAGAAAAAGGTGAAGATGTCTTAAGTATCATTAATGCGATCGAGCGTGGATTTGATGACATTGAACATCGAATTTCCAATATGGATAAAGAACATTCCAAATATATCAGGGCAACTGTAACACGTATGAATTACATGCTGAATGGAGAATCCGACACAAGAGGTCTGATGATCCAGCTGTTAAAGACGATCGGGGATTCTAAGGACAGCGAGGAAAAGATCGAGAAGGTCGGACAAAGTATGAATCTGTCTCATTTTGAAGTGCTTTCAGAGAAGTCTTTGTATAAGAAGAGAAAACGAAGAGATTTTGCAAGTCAGGTGGAAGAAGAAAAGCAGCAGGAAGAATTATCAAGAGAAGATGTCCTAAGATTAAATAAGATTCATACAAGATACCAGCAGGCTGAGATTGAAGATTTCATTGAAGCTTACATGCAGGATGACCATATGGAAGTTAAGGATATTGATATCAGGGATGAAGAGTCCTTTGAGAAATTAATCCTTGCTTACGATTACAGCACGAGAAGAAACAGTAAATATAAAGTGATCGAGAGAGACGATAAATTGATTGATAATGGAAGTTACCGCTATCCGGCATTAACTTTTGTAAGGAGGAAACCGAAATCATGATACCGTATTATGAAGAATTGAATGACGAAGAAAAAAATGCGGTCACGAAAGTGATCCGTACGTTGTTAAAACAGACATTTGTATTAGAAAGAAAATATGATAAAAAGAGCGGAAGACTTGTATACAATAAAGAATTTAGAACCATTGACCTGCATCAGGAATTTTTAAGAGAATATTTTAAGATTTCAGGAATCGAATTAAGAGAAAATCTGCATCTGGGAGTCTTTTATATCGAAGGAGAAACTTTGATCGGAGAGAAGATTTCTAGATTATCAACCATTTATCTTCTGATCTTAAAATTATTATACGATGAACATATGGCAGAGGCGTCATCGAATACAAGTGTGTATACATCATTAGGAGAAATCCATGAAAAGATCAACGATTTTCATCTGATGAAAACCTTGCCATCCATCACTGAGATGCGTCGTTCCATCGCATTATTAAAGAGATATCAGATCATCGAACCACTCGATGTATTAGAAGAATTAAATGAAGAGACAAGAATGATGATCTATCCATGCGTGAATGTCGTGTTACTAGGAGATGACATCCGCAGATTGATCGAAAGTTTCAGCAAGGAGGAAGTAGACAGTGAGTTTGACGAAGACGAAGCAGCCATTTCTGGCATTATCGAAGATATGCCTGAATAACTGGCATTATATAGATCAGAAAGTATTAAGTTTCAACGATGGAATCAACTTTTTTACCGGACATTCTGGAAGTGGAAAGTCAACAGTGATCGATGCGATGCAGATCGTTTTATATGCGAATACAGATGGTCGTGGATTCTTTAATAAGGCGGCAGCAGACGATTCCGATCGAAATCTGATCGAATACCTGCGAGGAATGGTTGCGGTCGGAGAGAAAGATGAAGTTACTTATTTGAGAAATAAAAACTTCTCCACAACGATCGTTCTGGAATTTACACAGACAGAATCTGACGAAAAAGAATGTCTGGGAGTTGTATTTGATGTAGATACAGCAAGAAATGATACATCCAGATTATTTTTCTGGCACAAAGGCGGCATTTTAGAGAATGCTTACCGTACGGAAGAACATGCGATGACAATTTCGGAACTCCGCAAATATATGCAGAAAAACTTCAAAAAAGAAGATTTCTATTTTGGAACAAGCAACGAGAGATTTAGAAAACAGATGTATGACATCTATCTTGGCGGTCTTGATATGGAGAAATTCCCAAGACTGTTTAAACGCGCGATCCCATTTAAAATGAATATCAAGCTCGAAGATTTTGTGAAAGAATACATCTGTATGGAGCAGGACATTCATATTGAAGATATGCAGGAAAGCGTGATGCAGTATGGAAGAATGCGTCAGAGAATCGAAGATACATTAAAGGAAGCAAAGAGCTTAGAAGAGATCAAAGAAAGTTTCGTTAAATTCAAGACCAAAAAAGAGGAACAGGATTATTGTCAGTACCGCATGAACAAACTGGATGTCCTGAAATTAAAAACAGATATTCATCTATTACAGCAAAAGATTGAAGATGGAGAGAAAGATCTAAAGACACAGGAAGAGAATGAAACAGTTCTTGAGAAGAAACTAGAGAAACTCGCCAAAGAATACGATGCATTAGTAGCACAGATCGCAGGAAGTGGATACGATCAGATCGCAACAAGGAAAAAGGATGTTCAGGAGTTGTTAGGACAGTTAAATCATTCCGTACAGCGTTGGGAACAGACATCAAAAGACTTAAAAAAATGGTGTGATCTCGATATTACGCCAAATCAGGCAATCTGGGATATCGAGAAATTTGAACAGGGAGATATCACAGAAGATGATCTAAACCGATTAAAACATACATTGGATATCTTAAGAAAAGAAACTGAGGAAGAACGACAAGATAATGCGTCTGCACTAAGAGCCTTAAAGAAACAGGAGAAATCTATTTCTGATGAGTTGAAAGAACTGAAAAAGGGTAACAAAGCATATCCAAAAGAAGTTCTGGATGCAAGATATGAATTACAGACGAAATTAAGCGAAAAATGTGGTGATTTTGTAAAAGTAAATGTGCTTGCCGATCTATTAGACATGAAAGATGAGAAATGGCATAAAGCGGTCGAAGGATATTTAGGATCGAATAAATTAACACTGATCGTGGAACCAAAATACGTCAAGGATGCCATGGAAATCTATCGTGATATGGATCAGAAGAAATACTGGAGAATTTCGATTGCAGACACACAAAAGATTGATAAGCAGGACATGAAGGTTGAGGAAAATGCATTGTCAGAAGAAGTTCTTGCAGAACAGTCTTATGTGAAAAAGCTGATAGAATCCTTGATCGGGCGTGTGATCAAATGTGAGACGATCGATGAATTAAGAAATTGCCGTACTGGTATCACACCAGATGGAATGCTTTATAAAAATTTCCAGTTAAAACGATTAGATCCAAAACAGTACACAAGAAATTCCTACATTGGAGACAACAGTTTACGCCACAGGATCAAAGAATTAGAGAAAGAAAAGGATAAGATCTTTGATAAAAAAGATCCATTAGAAAAAGAAGTTTTAAGTGCTGCCGTTATTTTGGACTATGAATATCTTCCACAGTCAGCCGAAGAATATTTAAAACAGCAGGAAACACTGGAACGTGCGAAAGAACGTCAGGAAGAATATGAAGATTTAGAAAATCAGCTGACAAAATTAAGAGAAGGTGCCTTAAAAGGTCTGGAAGAGGAAAGAGACCAGAACAGGTTAAAACAGGAAGATTGCAAACAAGAGATCAATGCAATGAAAGAAGCAATCTGGGCAACACAGAATGCATTAAAAGAATGCAGACAGCAGATCATTGACCAGAATGAAGCATTGATCCGTGCACAGAATGAATTACCGGCAAATGGAGAGTACGAGCAGCAGTTTGCACAAGAGATCGAGAAGACAGACACCGAAGACTATGAACGTCTCAAAAAACGTGCAGCAAGGAAATACTATGATGCCGGAACGAAGAAGGAAGAAGAATATAGAAAGCTTGTGGAAGTCAGAACTGCATATTTAAGGGAATATCCGAACCGCACATTCTCAGCAGTAGATGAGAATAATGATGTGTATGACAAGCTTTATAAGGAATTATCATCTGATCACATGGAAATGTATCGTGAAAAAGCTGCAAAACAGGCAAAAACAGCAATGGAACATTTCAAAGATGACTTTGTATACAAGATTCGAAGCGCGATCAGGGAAGCTTATCAGCGCAGGGATGAATTAAACCGCATGATCAGTGGACTCGACTTTGGGAAAGACAAATACCAATTTAAGATCACAAGAAATACAGGAGCCGATGGAAAATATTATCCAATGTTTATGGATGATTCTCTGAATATCGATCCATCTGTCTTAAATACAACGATGGATGACCAGATGAATCTCTTCTCTATGGAACATGAGAATAAATACGGGGAACTGATGAATGAATTGATAGAGATCTTTATCCCGCCAGAAGGTGCAACCGGTGAAGAACTTGAGAATGCGAAACGTGATATGCAGAAATATTCTGATTATCGTACGTATCTGTCCTTTGATATGGAACAGATTGTGGATGGTGATGAAAAACTGACGATCGGATTAAGTAAGATGATCAAGAAAAACTCTGGTGGAGAAGGACAGAACCCATTATATGTTGCATTACTCGCAAGTTTTGCACAGGCCTATGGAATTCATCTTTCACCAAAAGTACGAAGAAATCCAAGCATCCGTCTGGTTGTCTTAGATGAAGCATTCTCTAAAATGGATGCAGAGAAAGTTGCAAGTTGTATTGACCTGATCAGGAATCTAGGATTCCAGGCAATCATCAGTGCGACAAATGATAAGATTCAAAATTACCTGGAAAATGTAGATAAGACTTTTGTATACGCCAATCCAAACAAGAAAAATATTTCCATTCAGGAATTTGAGAAATGTGAATTTGATAATTTACTCACAGAAGAATAGATAAAAATACAGATACGAGGAGAAATGTATTTATGAATCGAAGTTTAAAAGGAATCTGCTTCACAGTTGCAGGAGGATGCTGCTGGGGCATGTCTGGTGTGATGGGGAAATATTTATTTGATGCAAAAGATCTGACGGCTACGTGGCTTGTGACAGTCAGATTATTAGGGGCAGGAATCTGCCTGCTGTTGCTTATGTATCAGAGAAAAGGGAATTCAATTTTTCGTGTATGGAAAAGAAAAGATTCAGCGGTCAATCAGCTGATCTTCGGGATGATTGGAATGGCTATGTGTCAGATGACGTACTTCCTTGCCATTCAGGAGTCAAATCCGGGAACTGCGACAGTTATTCAGTATTCTGCACCAATCTTAATTATGGTGTTCTTTGTATTAGTGGAAAAAAGATTTCCAAAGAAAGAAGAAGTGCTTGTTCTGGCAGCTGTGATCGTAGGTATCTTTTTGCTTGCAACACATGGAAGTATAAAAAACTTAGTGATCACCAATGCAGCATTATTCTGGGGATTGTTATCCGCTTTTGCTTTTGCAGTTTATAACGTGCAGCCAAAGAAATTATTAGACGAATTTGGTACTTTAGAGACAACAGGATGGGGAATGTTTGTCGGTGGAGTTTTGGTAACTCCATTTACAAAAGTGTGGAGTGTCCCAGGACATTGGGATATCATGACGGTTGCAATGACAATTGGAGTTGTATTCTTAGGAACGATCGTGGCGTTTTCCTGTTATCTCCATGGGATTTCCATGTTAGGACCAGTTCAGGGAAGTATGCTTGGATGCGTAATCAGACATTATGGATTTGTCTTTGAAGGTAAGAAGGTTTTGATCGGAGAATAGTAGATAAATCGCTGAGTTCATATGAATTATATGGATTCAGCGATTTTTTCATAGAATGATTATTTTATTGAAAAAAATAACCTGTAAATATATTGTGTTAAGTACAAAACAATGTTAAAATAAAAGTAACCTAAAAATAGAACATAAAAGGAAGGAGGAATACGAAAATGGAAGAATTAACCAGACTAGAAGAACGAATCATGCAATGCATTTGGGATTATCAAGGAGAAGTTCCTTTTCTTGATCTGATAGAGACAGTCAAAGAAAAGCTCAATAAAGATTATAAAAGAACAAGTATCCGCGGATATCTGTTCCGGCTAGAAGAGAAGGGATATATCAAAGTTACCAAGAAAGGAAGAAAAGCATATGTGCAGCCATTGATCGATGAAGAAACATATGGCAAATATCAAGCTGAGGAAGTTTTAGATCGTTGGTTTGACGGATCTGCAAAACGATTAGTAAGTGCATTAGGAGAGAAACTGACAAAAGAAGACGGGGAAGAGTTAAGAGGGATCTTAGATGACTTTGATTTTGATGATAATCATAATAAAAATATTTAGCGGAATATTCTTATGTACACTGCTTGGAACGATCTTATATCTTTTTTGGAAGGCTGTAGGACGGTTGATAGAACACAAGGGATATATTGATATCAATTATCTGATATGGAAGATGGTATTATTGATGTTTGCCATACCAATCACGTTGATCTATGCAAATGGATTTGAGAAGAGTACTTATGTATTTGAAGTTACAGGTCCGATCAAGTGGGTCATTGGAATTTTGATGATCATCTGGCTGGTTGGAACGATCATTTTTACGATCAGATTTTTAAAGAAATACAGAGCAATAAGGAAGGATATTTTAAATGCAGATCCATGTGGCGATGAAATTCAAAGTATGGTAAAAAGCATATCAAAAAAGTTAGGGGTTCATAAAGAAATTCAAGTAGTGATCTTAGAAAAAGCAGGCGGACCAATGTTATATGGGGGTTTGAAACCAAGAATCATTCTGCCAAGAATTTATGAACCACAACAGTTAAATATGATATTTACACATGAATTGATTCATTATAAACATCATGATCTCATTTGGAAACACTTGGCGAACATTATCTGTTGTATATACTGGTTTCAACCTGCGTTAAAGGATGTTTTTTATCAATTAGATCAATGGGGAGAAACATACTGTGACAGGACAGTATGTGAATATCTGCCAGATGTAAAAGGATATTTTTCTACGATCATAGATATTTCTATGGAAGAGATCAGATACGGAAGATATACAACAGCGGGGTTATATGAGAGTAAGGAAGTATTAAAGCTACGAATGGAACGGATGAAATCTTATCGACAACAAAGAAGGCTGCGAAGAGGAATTTCTGTAAGTGTCTTATTTGGAATGATCATACTCAGTGCAACTACGGTATTTGCTTCAGGGATAGGATTTGTAAAGGCATACGATAAGATTGCAGATGAAACAAGAGAGGAGATCAATGTTGGAACGGAAGGTGATATAAAAGATCAGAAAGCAAAGTATAGAATGTATGATAAAACCAGAATCAAAAAGTGCATGATAAAAAATGAAAGATTAAAAGAGAATGATGGAAAACCATTTACATGGAAGATCAAGCCGAAAGAGAGAATAGAGACAAAAGAAGGACACTTAAAAAAGGGAACTTGTGTTCAAGTGGCTGCCTGTATGGGGTTTGAAGAAGAACACCCTGAAACACATATAGCAATTGGAATTATTGATGAGGATGGAGAGGAAACTTATATAGAGAATGGGGTAAATCTGGTAAGCCACTTAAAGGTAAAAAAAGATGGACGGTATCGGGTATTTTTAGAAAATCTAGGGGCGAAAAAAGCGATAGCGGGTGGACATTATATGGTGATAACGGAAGAAGAGTAGAGGAGAGAAAAGATGTTTGTAAAAAAGGTATTAATGATAGTGCTTGTTAGTGTAATATATTTAATTAATTTAAATATTCCAGTAGCTGCAGAAGAAAATGAACAAGATATTATTTTTTCACCTAATTGGATGTTAGAAAATGGATATAAGGAAGAAGTAGAGGAAAATCAAGAAATATTACCATTTGCTACAAGAGTTAATGTAAACTGGAAAGTTGGACTAAAAACAGAAAAGAAAACGAAAACATTTCATAAAAATGCAGGAAGTAAAATTACTGTAGAGGCAAGTGTGTTTCCAACAAAGAAAATACGTATAGGAATTGTAGCAAAAAGTATAGGAAGAATGTATGTAGAGACAACAGATATGGCAAAAAAGACATTTAATATAAAAAAAACAGGGGAATACAGTGTTTTTGTTACAAATAAATCCGACAGTACAATACATGTAGTCGGAAATTATACAAAATAATAAAGGAAAGGAGGAGAAAAATAATAGCAAGAGTTCATGTAATATATTGGGTGGAGCCAGTGTTCATAAAAGAGCATCGTATCATATGAATTCTTATATTATTGCAAATGGTAACTAGAAACGGTAACTAATGATTTGTATGATATAGGAGGTATAGTCATGAGAAGTATTAAAAGAAATAACCGCAGCGATAGCAATAATTTGCATGGTTTGTAATTATAATGCAACAATTTTTGCTAATACGAAAACAGTGGAGTCGTCAGCTGGTGTAATTAGTGCACCTAATGAATTGATTGTCAAATTAGATGAAGCATCAATTGATTTGGGTAACGGACTGATTAGTGAAGAAGAATATAATAAAAAGCTGATAGATATTTATAATCTAAGTAATTCTAATGATAACATGGGAAGTAAAGTTAGAAAAGCTAATAGCGCTTACTATCCAGAAGTTGAATGTGGATATATAAAATATTCAGGAGTAAAGTATTTGTATAAAGAGGGGTTAAAAAAGACAAAAGTTGCAACAAAAGCAATTTCTCTAATGATATCAGCAGTACCTGGATGTGGATGGGGGCTTTCAGCAGTTTCCTTGGCATCATCCTATGGAGGATATTCAGCTTTAGAGAAGGCGGTTCATAAAGCTTATTATAAAAAGAAAGGAATAAAAGTATATTATAAAATTCATAAATCAGTAATGAGTATGAATAAAGTAAGATATGTTGTTGGTTAAGAGAAAGGAGCAAAAGGATGAAAAAAAAATTGCGATTAAAAACATTTCGTAAAAATATAATTCAATTGGTAATATTTCTAGGAATTGTTACCGTTTTAAGTAGCTCACAAAAATATATTCCGTATACAAGACAAGAAATTATAGTGCAGGATATATTTCTATTTTTATTGTATTTGGTTTTGAGTATTGTAATTGATATAATCAATGAGAAAAAACAAGGCTAGTTGATTTAAGAATATGAAAAATAGGAGCAATTTGATATGAAGAAAAAACGAAGCATAATTCTAATAAGTATTCTAATCATTGTATCGGCTGTCATATATTTTTACAAACCAGAACAAAATAATTCCTATCAACTTGGAGTCATTATCTCAATAGGGAATAAAGATAAAAGCAATATTTTATATTATAATGACGAACTTCAAAAAACAGGACAAAAGAAGTTGAAGATCGGAAATATTGCGAGTCAGTATGATATTCCAAAGACAGTGAATGATAAAGTGTATATGATCCCAAAAGGAGTTCCATATGTAAATGAGCGAGAAGAAGTAATGGAGCTTGATCATAATACACAAAAAATAAAGTTATATAAAATAGGACGGCCGGGACTTTTTGCTTTTGATGAGAAGGATGGTGATATCTATACAACAAACTGGATAAACGGTGTATCGACTCTGACAAAATATAACGAAGAGACGGGGAAGATACAGCGATATGAAGAATCTGTTGGAATGTTTGGATATTTACATTGTGCAGGGAATTATGTTTATGTAGAAAAACAGGTCGATCAGGAAGAAGGAACGATTAATTATTTAATGAAGATCGATCGGAAAACATTAAAGAAGGTAAAAGAAATAAAGGTAAATCACAGCGAAGATGAATCCGTGTTTTTCTATTCAGATGATAAAAATCTCTATTTTTCTTCAGGAAATATAGATAAAATCTTGTATCAGATGGATTTAAAAAAAGACAAGATCAGCAAGCTCAAATTAAAAGAAATAAATCCACAGCAAATTTTACCGTATAAAAATAAATTGTTTGTTACACACTGTGATCTAATCAGTGGAATGGGAAAAGCAATTTCATTGTTAAACCCACAAACAGGAGAAAGCAAAGTTTATAAATTCAAGCATAATGTAATTCAATGTCAAACAAAAGAGGGCTATTTGTATATACTAAGTAATGATAGTATCTATAAATATAAATTTGATGGAGAAAAAATGCATTTAGAAGCAAGCAGTAAAATCTCTTTCAAAGGATCTTGGAAGGATGGATATATCAGTAGCTTTTTTCTGAGATAGTATGTTATCATAGATGATCGAATTTTTTGAAATGATTACGAGAAATGAGGATATGAGCGTGAAAGTGAATTCACACTCATATCCTTATTTTTGTTTTACAAATAAGAATTTAAAATATATGGAATAAAATGTAAAAATATATTGTAAATAAATGTATAATAATGTAAAATAAATCCATGTAAATAAAAGAAACATAAGGAGATACATATGACAGAAAAGCTAAAAAATAAAATCAATGATGAACAATTAAAGATCAGAGCGATTAGTGATGAAAAAATAACAGTAAAACTAACAAACAATTATGCATTTCAAAAAATATTTAAAAATACTAAAATTGTAAAAGGATTTCTAATGGCATTGCTGGATTTAAAAGAATATGAAATCAAAAAAATTGAAATTACAGATCCATTTACACTGGGAGAAAATGATGAAGAAAAAGAAGGAATTCTGGACATCAAATTGATTTTAAATCAAAACAGAAAGATTAACATTGAAATGCAAAACACCTATCAAGATGATTGGACAGAGAGAAGCCTTTTTTATAATTGTCGAATGTTTACAGATGGATTAAAAAAAGGACATCCTTATGGAGAAATTCCACCATGTATTCATGTTGGTATTTTAAATTTTAATCAAATGATAAGTCCGAATTATTACCATAAATTTAGTCTGATGGATGAAAAAACCAAAGAGATATATAGTAGAAAATTTCAATTTCATATGATAGAATTGAAGAAACTAAAGTACGTAAAAGAGAAACAAAAGAAAAAACCATTATATCGATGGGCAAAGTTGATAGCTGCACAGACATGGGAAGAATTGGAACAGGAATCAAAAGGTAATAAGTATATGGAAAGGGCGCTGGAAGAGATGATAAAGATCAGTCAGGATGAGAGGGAAAGATATTTGTATCTGAGAGAAGAGATGGCAGAGAGTGACAGAGCAAGTCAGATACAAAGTGCACAGAGGATTGGACGTAAGGAAGGAGAAATATTAAAATTAATTTCATTAGTTCAAAAGAAAATTTTGAAAAATAAAACTTTGCCACAGATTGCAGAAGAATCAGAAGAAGATACGATAGTAATTGAACCTATTTATACATTAATAAAAGAGAATCCAGAGGCAGAGAAAGAAGAAATCTACAAAATGTTGAATTTGTAAGGAGTTTAACAATCATTTGTTGACACATAAAAATAACAACACCAGTCTTGACATCCAATCATCGTTTGCATATAATAAAACCAATAGAAATAGTAGGAAATACAAAAATACCAGCGGAAGCGCAGCATAACAAGAATAGAAATGCTAAGCATCCGCTTTTTTATTCTAAATAAAAGGAGAAAGAAATGTTAAATCAGTTTTCAAGAACAGAACTATTACTTGGAAAAGAAGCACTTGATAAATTAGCAGGCAGCAGAGTTGCTGTCTTTGGAATCGGTGGTGTTGGTGGATATGTATGCGAAGCCTTAGTACGAAGCGGTGTCGGTGAATTCGACCTTGTTGACGATGATAAAGTCTGCTTAACAAACCTAAACCGCCAGATCATCGCAACAAGAAAAACAATCGGAAAATACAAAGTAGAAGTGATGAGAGACCGTATTTTAGAGATCAACCCAGATGCGAAAGTCAACGTTCATAAATGTTTCTTCTTACCAGAGAATGCCGATGAATTTCCATTTGAGGAATATGACTACATCGTTGATGCCGTTGACACAGTGACAGCAAAGATCTCATTAGTTATGGCAGCAAAGGAAAAGAATGTACCGATCATCAGCAGTATGGGAGCTGGAAATAAATTAGATCCAAGCCAGTTTAAAGTGGCAGATATCTATAAGACAAAAGTATGTCCTCTTGCAAAGGTTATGCGAAGAGAGTTAAAGAAGAGAAGAGTTAAGAAATTAAAAGTTGTATATTCAGAAGAAATGCCGATCAAACCAAAAGATGATATGGCAAACAGCTGCAGAACAAACTGTATCTGCCCTCCAGGAGCACAGCACAAATGTACAGAGAAAAGAGCGATTCCAGGCAGTACAGCATTTGTACCATCTGTCGCAGGACTGATCATCGCAGGGGAAGTAGTGAAGGATTTATGCAAGGCGTAAAAAGTGTAACAAAACAAGCATTTATGAAATCCATACCGATCATGTGCAGCTATATATTTGTCAGTATGGCATATGGAATGATGATGGAGAATGCAGGATTTGCGTGGTATTATTCGCTTCTTACAAGCCTTACCGTGTATACAGGAGCTTTTCAGTTTGTCCTGATTACATTTTTAAGCAGTGGGGCATCCATCGTCACGATCGCAGTGACAGCTTTGTTGATGAACAGCAGACAGAGTTTCTACAGCCTTTCATTTTTGGAGACATTCCGTAAGATGGGAAGAAAGAAATTTTATATGATTCATACGATGACAGATGAGACATATGCAGTAAACTGCACGATCGAAGACAAAGATGAAAACAGCAGAAAAGAGATGTTTCTCGTTGCATTCTTCAGCAGATGTTACTGGATGTTTGGAGCAGTGATGGGCGGACTGATCGGGCAGCTGATCCCGTTTGAACTCAATGGAATCGATTTTTGCATGACTGCATTATTTATCATCATTTTTATCGATCAATGGGAGAAAGCGGACAAACATTTTCCAGCGGTTGCAGGAATCTTGATCGCAGTGATCGCCTTGATGATCTTTGGACAGACCGCATTTATGCTGCCAGCATTGGTGATCGTTTCAGGAGTTTTAATCTTCTGGAATAGTGAACAACAGGAAATTTATACAGAAAGGGCAAAATAATGAACACAAAAATGGCATTGATCGCGATTTTCGTTTCTGCCGTGATCACATTTGGACTTCGAGCCCTCCCTTTTCTTGTATTTCAGGAAGGAAAAGAGTTTCCAGATCAGATCAAACGATTAGGAATGGTGTTGCCATCTTCGATCATGGCAGTACTGATCGTGTATTGCTTGAAAGATGTCGGGGATGACTTTATGGCAGATGGCTTATGGAAACTGATTGCAGCAGCAATCACTGCAGTCAGTTATAAATGGAAACATAATACGCTGATCAGCATTTTACTTGGAACAGTGAGTTATATGATGTTCTTACATTTTTTTGGATAGAACAGATTTGAGATAGAATAAAACATAGGATGAAACAGGAGATATATATGGCAAGAGAAATAGAGACAAAATGTATTCATTTAGAAGAGGAAGAAAATTCGATCAACCACTATGGTGCGATCAGTTACCCAATCTATCAGTCAGCAACATACGCACATCCAGGAGTCGGACAAAGTACAGGTTATGATTACAGCCGCCTGCAGAATCCAACGAGAGAACATCTGGAGAAGACAGTTGCTTCTCTGGAAAATGGAATCGATGCATTGGCATTTTCCTCAGGAATGGCAGCGATCACGTTGATGATGGAATTATTCAAACCGGGCGATCATCTGATCGTGGATGCAGATTTGTATGGTGGCAGCATCCGTCTATTTAATCACGTATCTGAGAAAAACGGAATCGAATTTTCCAGTGTAGACTGCCACAAGGAAAATGTTGCAGCATATATCAGAGAAAATACAAAAGCAGTTTATATCGAGACACCAACCAACCCAATGATGAACGTCACAGATATCAAAGCATTAGCTGAGATCACAAAGAAACATAACATCCTTCTGATCGTTGACAATACATTTTTATCTCCATATTTCCAGAATCCATTAGATCTCGGAGCAGATATTGTTGTACACAGCGGAACAAAATATCTTGGAGGCCACAACGATACACTGGCTGGATTCTTAGTTACAAACAGAGAAGATATCAGTGAAAGATTTCGCTTCCTGATCAAGACAACAGGAGCTGGATTAGCACCATTTGACTGTTTCCTGATCCAGAGAGGGATCAAAACCTTAGGAGTCCGCATGGACCGTGCACAGGAAAATGCGATCGAGATCGCAAAATGGTTAAAAGAACAGGATATCGTAAAGAAAGTTGTTTATCCAGGATTCAAAGAACATCCGGGATACGAGATCATGAAAAAGCAGGCAAGAGGATTTGGAGCAATGCTTACATTTGAACTTACGAAGAAAGAATATGCGATCAATATCCTTGAAAAAGTAAGAATGATCAAATACGCAGAAAGTCTTGGTGGGGTGGAAACACTGATCACATATCCAATGACACAGACACACGCAGACGTTCCAGAACATATCCGCAAACAAAACGGGATCACGGATTGTGTGTTAAGAATGTCTGTCGGAATTGAGAATGTCAAAGATTTATTAAATGAACTGGAAGAGGTATTTGCAGAAGTACGAGGTGAATAAACTTTTGAAAAGGAGTGATTTGAAAAATGATGCAGAAGATTCAAAAATTTGGAGGTGCGATGTTACAATTAAAATAATTGTTATCTGATTTCTAAATATATAAAATTCATAAGTCTCAGAAAAAGCGTAAAGTTTTGTTCTGGGACTTATTTAGTTTGAAAGAATATGTTAAATTGGTAGAAAATAATATTTATGAACAAAATCAAGGGAGAAACGTTATGAAGAATATAAAAGTTATAATGTGTGATATTGATGGAACACTGTTAAATAGCAAGGGAATCGTTACCACCAAAACAATTGATGCGATAAAGAAAGTTCGAGAACAAGGAATCTTGTTTGGAATATCAACAGGAAGAGATGTTCCAAGTGTAAAAAGGTTGTTTGGAAAATGGGGAATTGGCGGGCTTGTTGATATGGTCGTTGGAAGCAACGGAGGTGAGATTTATGATTACAAAACCGATTATTATGAAGAAAATTTTGCCCTTCCAGGAAACCTGATCGCAAATATCATGGAGCATTATAAAGATATGGATGTGAATTTTGCAATTCATGGGGATGGAGTTTTGTATACTCCGAAAGAAGATGAACTTATTAAAATTTTATCTAAAGGTGATCAGCTTCCATATGAAGTCATTGATTTTGACGAGTATTTAAAAGAAGATCGTTTAAAACTTCTTATTGTTTGCAAACCAGAAACTATGCCGGCAGTTATTGAGAGAGCAAAAACCTTTAAAAATGAACGTTTCAAATGTGCAAGTCTTCAAACGACGCAACACCTGTTTGAATTTATGGATCCTAGAATCTCAAAATCCTTTGGATTACAAAAACTGATGGAGATGCATGGATTTACGATGGAAAATCTCTGCACATTTGGAGATGCAGATAATGATTATGATATGACCTTGCATGCAGGAGTCGGAGTCGTCATGGCAAATGGAAGTGAAAAAACAAAAAGTGTTGCAGATCATATTACCAAAGACAATGATCACGATGGAATTGGAGTGTTTCTGCAAGAACATTTGATCTCCAGATCATAAGAATCTGTGGATAAAAATATAAAGAGAACTTATAGCAAATCAAAAGAAAAACCTATAACAGAAATAATGCAAAAGATGTTGACAATAAAGATATGTGGTTGTATAATCTAAAACATAGAAAACCTAGTAGAAAAATAGGAAATAAAACGGAATAAAAACAACAACTTTTTATGGAGGTTTAGAATTATGAGTAAGATTACAGCAAGTGCATTAGAATTAATCGGAGGAACACCACTTCTTAAAGCAGATAGATATGCAGACAAAGCAGGAGTGAAAGACGCAACGATCCTTACAAAACTTGAGTACTTAAATCCAGCAGGATCTGTCAAAGACCGTATCGCATTGGCAATGATCGAAGATGCAGAGAAGAAAGGTCAGTTAAAACCAGGATCAACGATCATCGAACCAACAAGTGGTAACACAGGAATCGGTCTTGCAGCAGTTGCAACAGCAAAAGGATACAGAGCGATCCTTACACTGCCTGACACAATGAGCGTTGAAAGAAGAAACTTATTAAAAGCCTATGGTGCTGAATTAGTATTAACAGAAGGTGCCAAAGGAATGAAAGGTGCTATCGCCAAAGCCGATGAACTCGCAAAAGAGATTGACGGAGCAGTCATCTTAGGACAGTTCGTAAACCCAGCAAACCCAGCTGTACACAAAGCAACAACAGGACCAGAGATCTGGGATCAGACAGACGGTAAAGTAGACATCTTCGTAGCAGGTGTTGGTACAGGAGGAACATTAACAGGTGTTGGTGAATACTTGAAAGAACAGAACCCAGATGTTAAAATAGTAGCAGTTGAACCTGCAACATCTCCAGTATTATCAAAAGGAACAGCTGGAGCACATAAGATTCAGGGAATCGGTGCTGGATTCGTACCTGACACACTGAATACAAAGATTTATGATGAAGTTATCACAATCGAGAATGAAGATGCATTTACAGAAGGAAGAGCATTCGCACACAGCGAAGGAATCTTAGTTGGTATTTCTTCAGGAGCAGCATTAAAAGCAGCTACGATCCTTGCAGAGAGACCAGAGAACAAAGGAAAGACAATTGTAGCATTACTTCCAGATTCAGGAGACAGATACTTATCTACAGCATTATTCGCTGAAGACTAGAATAAGAGGAAAGAATATGGAAATCACGGTACAGCAAGTAGAATTACTGTCCGATGATGATTATATCTACCTAGATGTAAGAGGTGAGATCGCATACCAGCATGGACATATACCGAAGGCTTACGAATGGGCTGGTGATTTCTCTCACATCGAGGAACTTCCAAAGGATAAGAGGCTGATCGTATATTGCAACTATGGAGAGAAAAGCGCCCCAATTGCCGAACAGTTAAGACAAGAAGGGTATGAAGCTTTGAACTTATCCGGCGGTTACCGAGAATGGTTATTACATGTGACATCCCAAAAAGAACAGATGCAGGACGTTTCAAAGGACGGACTGCATCTGTTTTCGTCTACAGAAGAATTAACACCAGACGAGGTTAAACGATATGATCGTCAGATCATCCTGCCACAGGTAGGAAGTGACGGACAAAAGAAATTAAAGAAATCAAAAGTTCTGATCATCGGAGCTGGCGGCTTAGGTGCACCAGCGGCTTTATATCTTGCAGGAGCAGGCGTTGGAACGATCGGAATTGTGGATGCAGATGATGTCAGCGTGTCAAACTTACAGAGACAGATCATTCACACAAGCAAAAGAGAAGGAACAAATAAGGCAGAATCAGCAAAGAAATCAATGCTTGAATTAAATGAGCATATCAAGGTAAATACCTATCCAGAATATTTATATGCGGATAACGCAGAAGAATTGTTCAAAGAATACGATTTTATCATTGATGCTGTGGATAACTTTGAGACAAAGTTCCTGATCAATGATACATGTGTGTTGTTAAAGAAACCATTTTGCCATGCAGGAATCTTGCAGTTTCAGGGTCAGGTTATGACCTATGTTCCAGAAGAAGACCAGCCATGTTACAGATGTATCTTTGAGGAGATACCAGAAAGCGGTTCTGTGCCAAACTGCAGTCAGGCAGGAATTATCGGTGCAGTCGCAGGAATCATTGGATGTATTCAGGCATTAGAAGCGATCAAGTATCTGTTAGGAATCGGGAAATTGCTGACAGGCAAGATGCTTGTGATGGATGGATTAACGATGAATACAAGAGTAGTTAAATTCCCATCAAAGAATAAGAACTGCCGTGTCTGTGGAGAACATGCGGATATTACGAGCGTGAAAGAAAATCGGATGGAATATGTTGGGGCGGCTTGCCCGGTGCAATAATATTAATAGAAAAATATAAGGGGTAGAAGATAGAATTCTGCCCCCTTATATTTTATACAAAAGGAGAACTAGAAAATAAACAGAAGTTCTTCTTTTTTAATTAAAAATTACCACATTTCAAAAAAGAATTTTTACCGTATTTTTTTTGCAATAGATAAAATGTACCACATTAAAAAGCCTGTTCTTGATAAGTTGGAAGAATCGTTTCGTGCTATACTAAATTCAAGTTAAACAACAGGAGGTGCAAAAAAGAAAGTCATTAAATTTGAAAGGATAAACAATATGAAACGTTCAAAAGACAAATTTTATATGAAACAGATTTTTGATTGTATTTCAGATGGAGAGATCATTGCAACTGGAAAGATTGCCAAAGAAATCGGATTGTCTGAGAAGTCAGTTAGAAATCGCTTAAATGAATTGAGTGACTTCCTATTAGAAAATAAGCTTGGAGAAATACAGCGGAAACCACGAGTTGGAATTTGGCTAGAAGCAAATGAAAATCAAAAAGAAGAAATACAGAAAATATTATCAGATGAAAATCTGCAAGTAGGAAATTATGATCCAAGAGATAGAGTAAATGAGACATTAAAGGTATTTTTTAATCTGCGTCCATGGCAGACAATGACAACACAGAAACTAGCTGAGAAGTTATTCTTAAGTGTCCCAACAATGCTGAAAGTATTAAAGGAATGCGAAGAATGGCTGGAAGTATACCACATTTCTCTTGTTAATGAAAGAGGAAAGGGATATCGGCTCAAAAGTGAAGAAAATGAATACAGGGTTGCATTAAAGAATCTGATCATGATGAAGAAACCAGGAGAAGAGATCAAAGAGAATATAGATTATTTCTTTTCTAACATTGATGTTTCTGCGATCAGAAAATGTATCATTCAAACAGAAAACGAATGGGATTACCATTTCACAGATGAATCATTTTATGAGATCTTAATTTATTGTTGCATTGCGTATAAGAGAAAAGAGCTTGCATTACCATTAGTCAGCGATTATTTTCCAGAGGAATTAAAAATCCTTAAGAAATATAATGAATATGCATTTACGGTAGCAATCTTTGAAAAATTAGAAGAAGTATTTCATGTACATTTTTTGATAGAAGATGTTTTGTTTTTATCAATTCAGATTTTGTGTTCAAAGTTTATTGGAATATCAGATGTAGATGTGACATTAAGTCAGGTAAAGAAATATGACAATAAATTGGTTGATTTTGTAGATCGCATGTTAAAGGTAATCAGAGATATTTTAGATGTTGATCTCACTTCAGATGAGAAAGTAAAAGAAAGCCTGATCATTCATTTAAGACCAACAATTTTCAGACTTCGTTATGGAACGCCACAAAAAAATGCATTGATTGATTTTATAAAAAAAGAATATAAGAATGTATTTCGTGCAAGCTGGGCGATCAGTATTTTGTTTGAAGAATATTATGGACTTCAGATTACAGAAGATGAAATTGGATATATCGTGTTATATATTCAGGCAGCGATCGAAAGAAAAAAACATCAGTACCGCACGGTAATGGTTTCTAATTTTAATATGGGTCATACACAATTAGTAAAAGAAAAGATTAAAAAATCTGTGCCAGAGATTGATGAAATTAAATTTGTAAGTATTCATGACTTTAAGATTGCGGATTATGAAGATTATGATATTATCATTTCGACAGAAGAGAGAAAAGAAAAAGATAAGAGAATTGTAGTCATTTCAAATATCTTAAATGAAACAGGAATTTCTACTTTGAGGGCACATTTAGACAATATGAATTCTATAATGATAGAAAATGCAACACCATTTTCACCAGAATGTTTTATTTTATTTTCACCGGAATTTATATTTACTGATCTGGAAGTCAAAACAAAAGAAGAATGTTTAAAAATAATGAGCCAGGCAATGGAAGAAAAGCATGTTGTTACAGAAGATTTTTATGATTCAGTTATGGATCGTGAGAGTAAAACAACAACAACGATTGGAAATGGGGTCAGTCTCCCGCATGGTTCACCGACAGCGGTTAATGAATCAAAAGTTGGGATAGCAATCTTAAAAAATCCGATCATGTGGGACAATGAACAGGTTCAGGTCGTATTTTTACTGGCGTTCCGTTTAAGTACCAGAGATGAGATCAGCAGGATTCAGATGTTTTATAAAGAATATGTAACATTGATCGATTCAGAGGAAAAATTAGAGAAATTAAAGAGTATGAAATCAAACATTGAGTTATATAAGTATCTGATTCAATAAGTAAAAAGAAAAGTTAAAAGGAGAATTAAAAATGGATATTAAAAGTGTATTAGATGAAAGAGTTATCGACTTAAATATGACAGCAAAGAATAAGAAAGAAGCGATCGAGCATCTTGCAGGAAAATTAAAAGATGCCGGATATATTGCGGATGTTGATTCTTATATAGAAGATATTTATTTGAGAGAATCACAGGGACAGACAGGAATTGGACACTATGTGGCAATTCCTCATGGGAAAAGTGATTCTGTAACACAGGTAGGAATTGCGATTGGTAAAGTTCAGGATGAGATCGAATGGGAGACACTGGATGGAAATGGTGTAAAACTGATCTTTTTATTCGCAGTTGGAAATGATAATGAGAATGCAAAAACACATTTAAGATTATTGGCTGAAGTAGCAAGAACCTTAGGTAATGACGATGCAGTAGAAGCTCTGCTGAATGCTAGCACAGTAGAAGATCTAAAAGCTGTATTTGCATAAATAAGTTTCCTAACACTCTATATAATTCTTAGGACCCCTGTTCCAATAGGAGCAGGGATCTTTTGCATTTCTATATGTTAAAAATAAATAAAAAATTACCGCATTTAAATACTTCCGTTGTGGAATGTGAAACAAAAAACTACCCTAATTAAAATGCCCGTATTGAAAAAATGTCATAATTAAATGGAAAAAATGCCACATTAAAAAGCCCTCTCTTAATGAACACAGTAATGAAAGCTGGTGTATGATTAGAACATAAAGAAAGAGGTAATAAACAACCAAAAGAAAAATAAGAAAGGAGTTGTAAGTTATGAAAATCGTATCTGTATGTGCATGTACATCAGGAATCGCGCACACTTACATCGCAAAAGAAAAATTAATCCGTGCAGCTGAAAGCATGGGACACACAATCAAAGTGGAAACACAGGGAACAATCGGAACAGAGGATGAATTAACAGCAGAAGAAATCAAAGAAGCAGATGTTGTAATCCTTGCAGTCGATATTGCTATTACAGGAACAGAAAGATTTGAAGGAAAACCTACGATCAAAGTTCCTACAAATGTTTGTGTAAAAGCACCTAAGAAATTGATCGAAAAGATCGAAAATGAATTAGGTAAATAAGAGAGAAACAAAAAACTATACTTAAAGGAGAAGAGAACAATGAAAAAACTTGGAGCGGAATTAAAACGTCATGCGTTGACGGCCATTTCCTATATGTTACCTTTAGTAGTAGCATCAGGATTACTGATTGCGATCGGTAACTTAATGGGAGGAGAAAACGTAACTGAATTATCTAAGATGACACTTCCTAGTGCATTAACAACACTTGGTGTTATGGGTATGGGATTGTTACCATCCTTTATCGCAGGATATATTGCTTACTCAATTGCTGATAGACCTGGTATTGCACCTGGTTTCTTAATGGGTCAGATAGCTTCATTCTTAGGAGCTGGATTCTTAGGAGGAATGGTTGGTGGTTATTTAGTAGGTTACATCGCATTATTCATTAAGAATAACTTAAAAGTACCTAAATGGGCAGAAGCATTAATGCCAATGATGATCGTACCAACATTATCAGCGATCATTGCTGGACTTATCATGTTCTTCGTAGTAGGAACACCAATTACAATGGCAACAAAAGCCTTAACAAACTTCATTACAGGACTTGATCAGTCTTCAAAAGCAGTTTATGGATTTATCATCGGAGCTCTTGGATGCATTGACTTTGGTGGACCAATCAGTAAAGTACCTAACTTAATCTGTGATGGATTACTATTAGAAGGAATCACAGGACCAGAAGCGATCAAAGTATTAGCAGCTATGGTTCCACCACTTGGAATTACATTCTCATTAGTATTATCAAAATTACTGAAAAAGAACATTTATACAGCACAGGAAAAAGAAAATATTAAAGTTGCGTTCCCAATGGGTCTTTGCATGATCTCTGAAGGAGTTATTCCAATCGCTATGAATGATATCATTCGTACAGTTATCTGTACAGCAACAGGATGTGGTGTTACAGGAGCGATCAGTTTCAGTCTTGATGTAGGAAGTAAAGTACCATCAGGTGGTGTATTTGTAATCCCAGCAATGTCAAATCCACTTGCAGCACTTATCGCACTGTTAGCAGGAACAGCAGTTACAGGTGTTTTACTTGTACTGATCAAGAAAAAGAAAACAGAAGAAGACGAACCAATGGTTGACGAAAAAGAAGAAGATCTTGATTTATCAGGATTCACTATTTCATAAAATCAGAAAGGACAGATAAGCTATGTATGTATCAATGAAGGGAATGTTAAAACGTGCGAATGAAGGCAATTATGCAGTCATGGCAATCAACTGCTTTAACATTGAGACAGCAAGAGCGGTGATCAATGCAGCTCAGTCATTAAGAGCACCGATCATCATCAATATCGTACAGGAACATATGGTAAATCATTGTGACAGCAATTTGATCGCACCGATCGTCAAGAAACTGGCACAAAGAGCAAGTGTTGAAGTAGCTTTAAATTTCGACCATGGGGAAGAAATCGGATTGTTAAAGAAAGCATTAGTTGATGGATATTCCAGTGTTATGGTAGATGCTTCCAGATACAACTTGGAAGGTAATATCCGAATGACAAGAGAAATCGTGGAATTTGCGAAACAGTTCGATGCAAGTGTCGAAGGAGAGATCGGATGTATGGGTGCTAGTGAAGGCGATAATTATACAGACGATGATATGAAAACTAATCCTGACGAGGCATTACGATTTGCAAAAGAAACTGGAATTGATGCATTAGCAATTTCTTTTGGAAGTTCTCATGGAAACTATCCAGAAGGATATGTACCAGAATTTGATTTTGAGAGACTAAAAGAAATCAAAGAAAAAACAAAGATGCCACTGGTACTGCATGGGGGAAGCGGTTCTGGTGATGAAAATATTAAAAGATGTGTTGAATTTGGAATCAATAAGATCAATGTAGGATGTGATTTTATGAATGCCAATGTAGACAGCATTAAACAGCATCTTAAAAAAGATCCAGACATCAATTATTGGGTAATGATGCATCAGGTGGAGATTGATAGCCAGGAATTAGTAAAAAAATATATCCACCTGTCTGGATCAGAAGGAAAATCATTATAAGATATCAACATCAAAAAGGAGAAATAGAACTATGTTAATGAACATGAAAGAACTTTTAAAAGTAGCAGATGAAAAAGGATTTGCAGTACCAGCATTCAATATCGGTAGTGATCAGTTATTAAAAGCTGTTATGCAGCAGGTAAAAGAAATGAAGAGCCCAGTCATCTTAGAGATGTCTCCAGACGAATTTAACTTTGTTGAAAACAGTTTAATACAGAGCATGATTTATGAAGCATCTAAAACAGATGTACCAGTTGTTATTCATTTAGATCATGGTGATAAATATGAAACAGTTGTAAGAGCAATTCAGGCAGGATTTACATCTGTTATGATCGACGCTTCTAAACTACCATATGAAGAAAATATTGCGATCACTCAGAAAGTATGTGAAGTTGCACATCTTGCAAACGTATCTGTAGAAAGTGAACTTGGAACAATCGGAACAACAGGAAACTCTATCGAAGGTGGAACAACAGGAATTATCTATACAGATCCTGATCAGGCAAAAGATTTTGTTGAAAAAACAGGAATTGATACATTAGCAGTAGCAATCGGAACAGCTCACGGAATCTACCCAAGCGATATGAAACCAGAACTCCGTCTTGACATCTTACAGATATTAAAAGATACTCTTGATATTCCATTAGTATTACACGGTGGATCAAGCAACAAAGATGAAGAAATCGCAAAAGCAGTTAAAATCGGTATTTCTAAGATTAACATTTCAAGTGATATCAAGGTTGCATTCTATGATAAATGTAGAGAAGTATTGAATGCTCATCCAGAATACAGAGAGCCTCTTGAAATCTATCCAGAACCAATCAAAGCTTGTAGAGAAGTTATTGCTCACAAAGTTAACTTATTTGATTCTGCAGACAAAGTTAAATATTACTACGAATAAGATATTTACAAACAACAACATAAAGAGGGGACAGCTTCGGTTGTCCCCCTTTTCGTTTATATAGGAGGGAAAGAAAATCATGAAATATGCAGTAGGAATTGATGTTGGGGGAACAAATACAAGAGTTGCGCTGATCAACGAGAAATATGAGATCAAAGAAAGAGTTCAGTTTGGATCAGATCCAAAAAATCCTATAAAAACATTAAACCAGATCAATGATGTGATCAAAGGGTTTGGAGAAAAAATCGAAGGGATTGGAATTTCTTGTCCAGGGCCATTAGACTTGATCAATGGGATTATTTTAACACCACCAAACCTTCCAGGGTGGCATAATTTTGAACTGACAAAAGAATTAGAAAAGATTACAGGTATTTCTGTGCAGTTAGAAAATGATGCGAACCTTGCAGGACTTGCAGAAACTGTGATCGGGGCTGGAAAAGGAAAGAAGATCGTAGAATTTCTGACCATTTCAACAGGAGTTGGTGCAGGATTATGTATTGATGGACAAATCTATCGTGGAGCAAAAGGATTTGCACAAGAAGTAGCAAACTGCATTTTATGGAAAAATGGTCCATCACAGGGAGATTTAAAGAAAGGTTCCATTGAATCAATTGCCAGTGGAACAGCCATCACAAAGAGGGCAAATGATGCAGGGTTAGAAGCTGCCCATGCAGGAGAAGTGTATCAACTTGCACAGGAAGGAAATGAAACTGCGGCAATGATCATGGAAGATGCTTATGAATATCTGTCAAGTTTCATTGCAACACTTTATGGTGTACTTGATCCAGAGCTATTTGTCCTAAGTGGAAGTGTTGCGTTAAAGATTCCTGGATTTATCGAAGAGATTGAAAAACGCGCAAAAGAGAAAGTATATGATGCGCTAAAAAGCAATGTGAAGATTGTGCCAGCGGCGTTGGGAGAAGATTGCGGTTTGATTGGAGCTGCATGTTTGGTTTTTGATAATTAGATATAGTTTTTGGGTAGAAGTAATAAATTATTTGAGATAATAAAATAGCAATGTTAAAATAATAAGGAACACTGAAATAAATCAAAAATAAAGAGGTGCTACCTATGACACTTAAAAATATGATTGAATTAGCAGATGGATTAACACCAATTGAAACAGAAATAGGATATTATATTCTAAAAAATCAAGAAGATATCTTAGATATGTCGGTTATTGAATTAGCAGAAAAAACATTTGTGTCAAAATCAGCCATTCATCGATTTTGCAAAAAGATTGGGTTAAAAGGATTCAATGAATTGAAAGTCATATTGGCAAAAGATATCTCAGAAATGAAATCAGATATTGAGATGATCGATGTAAATTATCCATTTGAACGAAAAGATGGACCACAGATGATCGCAAAGAAACTGAGTAAGTTATATGAAACAGCAATCTATGATACCTATGATTATATGGATTTTATAGAATTGCATAAAGTGGCACAATTATTACATAAAGCGGAAGTTATAGACATTTATACCCATTCACATAACATGAATGTTGCAGAAAATTTTCAGGATAAGATGTTAACAGCAGGCAAAAGTAGTGTAGAATGTCCACATGGATTTTATAAACAAAGACTGACAGCATTAGCAAGTAATCCGAAACATGCAGCGATCATTCTCTCATATTCTGGAAAAGCAACCTTTGTAAAGCCAATTTTAAAGGTGCTGCATCAAAAGAAGGTGCCTGTTGTGTATGTTGGGAAAGCAGGTGGGAATTTATATCCACAGTATGTTGCCGGTGCATTAACGATCAGCAGCAGAGAAAACTTAAGAGATCGTATCTCTCAGTTCTCATCTCATATTGCGATGCAGTATATGATGGATGTTGTTTTTGGCTGTATTTACAATATGGACCGTGAAAAGAATATTGAATATCTCAAAGAATCCATAGGATTTATGGATGATCGAGATATTCAGGATGAATGATACTAAATTATAGTTTGTTATAGATCATGGAATTTGTATATACATCTTTAGCATGTTTCGAATGATAATTCTCCATATAATTTTTCTGGAAAATGATAGAATAGATGTAATCAAAAATAAAATCCATATTTGTTTGAGAGGCAAAACTGGCAACTTTTTCATCAAAGGATTCATCATCAGGAAGTTGTAATACAATATCAGAATTCACAGCCAGTTTGGAATGAATATTACTTGTAACCGTAATGATCGGAACGTTATGATCTTTTAAAACTGGAAGATAAGAATTGTAATCATGATGCATAGCACTATAAGTACAGAAGATCACAAGGTCATTAGAGGTAATATTGCCGACTGTATAAAAATTATTCTGATATTCATCACCAATAATAAAATATTCATTTAATTTGATCATTTTATTTTTAAAATTCTCAAGAGAAATTCTGGAGTCACCTTTTCCAAACAGGAATACACGGTGGCTCTTTTTTATATTATAAGCAGTCATTTCTAATTGCACGGGATCTAACAGATTCCGTGTTTTTTTAATTCCATTTGCAAGAATTTCAGATAAATGAAGACCGATATCTTCAACAGAATCATCTGGAGAAAAAGGTAGATTAAAATTAAGATCCTGACCAGAAATAGATGCTTCTCGGATCAGTTGTAATTTGAAATCTTTAAATCCATCAAATCCTAATTTTTTGCAAAAACGTAAAACAGAAGAAGTCGAAGAAAAGGATTCTTTTGCCATTTTGTTTAAAGTGACTTGATCAAAAGAGTTTAAATTGTTTTGTAAAAAATAAATCATATTCTGTTCAGAATTATTAAAAAAATCAGGATTTTTAATTTGTTCTAGTATCATATCAATCATTCTCCTAAAAAAGTATAGTTTTCAAATATTTCTTTTTTTATTGTGAATTTGCACAAATAACCGGAATAAATTTATGCAGATTGTCCATGAAATAGTTGTGATGTTCCAAAAATAGCGTGAACTATTGAGTCTGAAATTTTCAAGAAATATAATCAGGGCACATGAAATAATATGACGGATATGGAGGAAAAAATCAATGAAAAAAGAATTTAAGATTGTGATATGTGGTGGTGGAAGTACTTATACCGCAGGGATTGTAAAAAATCTTTTGGAAGAGGAAGAATTAAAAATCAAAGAATTATGGTTATATGATATTGATCAGGAACGACAAGAAAAAGTGTCACTGATCGTAAAAGAAGTTGTAAAAGATTTAAGACCTTCTTTGGAATTGAAAATTAGTACGGATGAAGAAGAGGCATTTACAGATGCAGACTTTATTATGGCACAGATGCGAGTCGGTGGACTGAAAATGCGAGTAAAAGATGAACAGATTTCATTAAAACATGGATGCATTGGACAGGAAACATGTGGAGCCGGGGGAATGGCATATGGAATGAGAACGATCGGACCAATGGTACATCTGATCGATGTTTGTGAGAAATATGCATCAAAAACTTATTGGATCGTTAATTATTCAAATCCAGCTGCGATTGTTGCTAAGGCAACACAGACATTACGTCCAAATGCAAGAATTTTAAATATCTGTGATATGCCAGTTGAGGTAGAGGCAAGAATGGCAGAAATCCTAGACACAGATCTTAGCAATCTGGAAGTGGATTATTTTGGATTGAATCATTATGGATGGTTTACAAAAGTACAGTGTAATGGCGAAGATGCCACAGAAAAATTAAAGAAACATGTGGCAGAGTATGGTTATGTATCAAAGGCAAGTTATGAAGATGCCTTGGTCAAAGATCCAGACTGGTTACATACATTTACGAATGCAAAGAAGATCGTCAACTATTTTCCAGATTATCTGCCAAATACATACTGGCAGTATTATCTTCTTGGAGATGACATTGTAGATTACATGGATATTAATAATACAAGGGGAATGCAGGTTATTCATGGAAGAGAAACAAAGATTCGTGAGGCAGTTAAGAAACTAGAAAATGGAGAAAAAATCGATTTGACACAATTTTATGTAGGAGTTCATGGGAAATTTATTGTAGAAGTGGTAAAAGCACTTGCATATGACACGAGAAGCAGGCAGCTTGTCATCGTAAAAAATGACGGAGCAGTCAAGAATCTTCCAGATGATGCCATGGTTGAAATTCCTGCATATATTACAAAAGACGGACCAGAACCAGTAAGAGTTGGAGAAATTCCAAGATTTTATAAAGGACTGATCGAACAGCAGGATGCTTGTGAAGGGTTGGTCGTAGAAGCAGTGATCGAAGGATCATATAAAAAAGCATTGCAGGCATTTACTTTAAACCGCACAATTCCATCTGCAAATGTGGCAAAAGAAATTTTAGATGAAATGATCGAAGCAAACAAAGAATACTGGGTGGAATTGAAATAAAGTTTCAAAAAGTTTCAGAGTGTTTCGTAATTCTGAAACTTTTTTAGGGAAAAAATATCCGAATCAGGAAAATCCGTTGTACGAAAGAAGCCAGCTCTGTATCATGTGAACAGAACAAAGGAAACAAAGATATTTGAGGAGGCATAGAGCGATGAAAGGTGCAATAAAAATCGTAACGATCGGTGGAGGAAGCAGTTACACACCAGAATTGATGGAAGGATTTATCAAACGATATGAAGATTTACCAATCAAAGAAATCTGGCTGGTCGATATTGAAGATGGAAAAGAAAAAGTAGAGATTGTAGGAGCACTGGCACAGAGAATGTGGGATGCATCTCCATATGATGTAAAAGTTTATACAACATTAGACAGAAGAGAAGCATTAAAAGATGCAGACTTTGTTACAACACAATTTCGAGTAGGCCTTTTAGATGCCAGAATTAAAGATGAAAGAATTCCATCATTGTATGGAATGCTTGGTCAGGAAACAAATGGAGCAGGAGGAATGTTTAAAGCATTTCGAACCATTCCAGTGATCGGACAGATCATAGAAGATATGAGAGAATTATGCCCAGATGCATGGCTGATCAACTTTACAAATCCAAGTGGAATGGTAACAGAAGCTGTAATTAAACATTTTGGATGGAAAAAATGTATCGGACTTTGCAACGTGCCAACGATCGCAATGATGGCAGAACCAAAGCTCCTTGGGAAGGATATCAGCCAGTTAAATTACAGATATGCAGGAATTAACCATTTTCACTGGCATAAAGTATTTGATGAAAATGGAAATGATATGACACCAATTTTGATCGATCATATCAATGAAAAAGGTGGTGGAACACCAGCCAATATCTATCAAGCTGAATTTCCATTGGAATTACTTCACAGCATGAATATGGTGCCTTGTGGATACCACAGATATTACTACATGAAACAAGCAATGCTTGAGCATGCGATTGAAGAATTCAATGAAGGTGGTACTAGAGCAGAGCAAATGAAACAGGTAGAACATGAGTTGTTTGAAATTTATAAAAATGCAGAACTTCATGAAAAACCAGAACAACTTGGAAAACGTGGAGGAGCATATTACAGTGATGCAGCTTGCGAATGTATCCGTGCAATTTATGCAAATAAGAAGATCCATATGGTAGTAAGTACACAAAACAATGGAGCAATTTCATGCTTAGATGATGACTCTATCGTGGAAGTATCAAGTATCATTTCAGCGACAGGAGCACAGCCAATGGCATTTGGAAAGCTTCCATCAGCAGAAAAAGGATGGCTTCAGATGATGAAAGCAATGGAAGAATGTACAATTGAAGCGGCATTGACAGGAGATTACGGAAAAGCATTAGAAGCATTCGTATTAAATCCATTAGTAGAAAATAATGAAAATACAACAAAAGTTTTAGATGAACTGTTAGTTGCACATGCAAAATATCTGCCACAGTTTAAAGAAAAGATTGAAGAACTTAAAGCAAAAGGAGTTCATTCTACAGATCCTGTTGTTATGGACTTAATGGAACATGGACACTAAGCAGGAGGCTGATATGGGTGTAACAAAAGAAAGTTTTGGCTTTTTAGAAGATAAAAGAGAAGCATTTCTATACACGATTGAAAATCAAAATGGATTTGCAGTCAAAGTTACTGATTTTGGTGTAAATATTGTTTCTCTCCTTGTAAAAAACAAGGAGGGAAACATCAAAGATGTAGCCCTTGGATATGACACCTTGGAAGAATATTTTGAGAATGGAATTATGTTTGGAGCAACTGTCGGACGGAATGTAAACCGTATCTCAAATGCCAGATTCGAAATTGATGGGAGAGAGTATCATGTAGCAAAAAATCGTGGAAAACATAACATTCACAGTGACAAAGAACATGGATTTCACAAAGTCTTATGGGATAGTGAGATCATTGATGATCATGCAGTGAAGTTTACTTATGTAAGTCCAGATGGGGAACAAGGATTTCCGGGAACATTGGTAACAAATATCATTTATACGGTAACGGAAACAAATGGATTGATCGTTTCCTATCATGCAGTCAGCGATAAGAAAACGCTGATCAATCTGACAAATCATAATTACTTTAACTTGGGTGGACATGAAAGCGGAACGATCGAAAATACAAAAGTAAGGATTTATGCAGATGAATTTACACCGATCAATGAAGATACGATCCCAACAGGAGAAATCAGAAAAGTAGAACATACACCGATGGATTTCCGTGAATGGAAAAAGATCAAGAATGATTTATATGACGAAGATGAACAACTAGAAAAAGGCAAAGGATATGATCATAATTTTGTAATTCGGAATAAAGATTGTGGTTTCCGAAAAATGGCGGAAGCATTGGACGAAGAACAGGGTATTAAAATGGAAGTTTATTCAGATCTTCCAGGATTACAGTTTTACACTGGAAATACAATGAAATCAACAAAAGGGAAAGGGGGAGTGATTTATGGAAAAGGATGTGGATTTTGCATGGAACCACATTATTTCCCAAACAGTATTAACACAAAAGAGTTTGATGCACCAGTATTTGACGCAGGAGAAGTGTATCAGACAGTAACCATGTATCAATTTGTCACAAAGGAGGATTAAAATGGCAAAGAAAAAGAAAAGTTCCGCATTTGCGGTAGTACAACAGATCGGAAAATCATTTTTCCTTCCAGTATCTGTGTTACCAATTGCAGGTATCTTACTAGGACTGGGATCTTCATTTACTAATGCTGATACGATCGCAGCGTATCATTTACAAGGAATCATGGGAGAGGGAACTATTCTGAATGCGCTTTTAACGATCATGTCACAGGTCGGTAATACAATCTTTGGAAATTTACCATTGATCTTTGCATTAGCAGTAGCATTAGGAATGGCAAAAAATGAAAAAGCAGTCGCAGTACTTTCTGCAGGTATTTCATTCTTTGTAATGAATTCAACAATTAATGCGATGTTAAAATTATCAGGAAAGATTTTAGCGGACGGAACATATGCAAAGAGTGTCTTAAACGGACAGATCACGAGTGTCTGTGGTATTGATTCTCTTCAGATGGGAGTATTTGCTGGAGTTATCGTAGGACTTGTAACAGCAGCATTACATAATCGCTTTTATAAACAGCAATTACCAGCAGCATTAGCATTTTTCTCAGGAGTACGTTTTGTGCCAATTATTAGTGTAATCGCACATATCGGTGTAGGTATTATCTGCTTCTTTGTATGGCCAACGATTCAGAGTGGAATCTTTGCACTTGGTAATCTGGTTATGCATTCTGGATATTTTGGAACAGCAATCTTTGGATTCTTAGAGAGAGCATTAATTCCATTCGGATTACATCATGTATTTTATTTACCATTCTGGCAGACATCTCTTGGAGGAACAATGGAAGTTGCTGGAAAGATGGTAGAAGGTGCACAGAATATCTTCTTTGCACAGCTGGCAGACCCAAATACAAAACATTTTGCAGTAGAAGCATGTAGATTCATGACAGGAAAATATTCTTTCATGATGGCGGGACTTCCTGGAGCAGCTTATGCAATGTATCGTTGTGCAAAACCAGAAAAAAGAAAAATTGTTGGAGGATTACTATTCTCAGCAGCATTAACATCATTCCTTACAGGAATTACAGAACCGATTGAATTTACATTCTTATTTATTGCACCAGGATTATTTATCTTACATTGTGGATTAGCAGGTTTGTCATTTGCATTAATGCATATCTTAAAGATCTGTATCGGAACAACATTCTCTTGTGGATTGATCGACTTTATGTTATACGGTGTATTACAGGGACAGACAAAGAGTAACTGGATGATGATCCTTCCAGTATTTGCAGTTTATGCAGTATTATATTACTTTGTGTTCAAATTTGTCATTGAGAAATTTGATCTTCCAACACCAGGTAGAGATGATGACGAAGAAGAGGTAAAATTATATACAAAAGCTGATTACCAGGCAAAAAAAGGTGCAGTAAATGAAGATACAGACGCACCAGAGGATCCAATTTCCTTTATGATCTTAAAAGGACTTGGTGGAATCAAAAATATTGAAGATATTGACTGCTGTGCTACAAGACTTCGTATCACAGTAACAGATGAAACTAAGGTGACAGATCAGTACTTAAAACAATCTGGTTCCAAAGGAATCATCAAAAAAGGAACAGGAATTCAGATTATTTATGGACCACAGGTATCTGTGATCAAGAGTAATTTTGAAGAATATGTGGAATATTATGCACAGCATGGAACAGATCCTTCCAAAGAAGAAGAGGTAACACCCATAGTTTCCTCCAAAGAAGAAGAGAAAAAAGAAATCAGACATGGTAAATTAGTTGCGGTAGCAACAGGAAAAGTTCTTGCAATGACACAGGCAAAAGATGAGGCATTTGCAACTTGTGCTATGGGAGATGGTGTTGTAATCGAACCAGAAAAAGGTGTCGTTGTTGCACCAGCAGATGGAAAGATCACAGCATTAATGAAACCATCTTTACATGCGATTGGAATCGAGACAAAAGAAGGATTAAATCTTTTAATTCATATCGGAATTGATACAGTCAAATTAGATGGAAAAGGATTTAAGTCTTTTGTCAAGAGTGGACAAGAAGTAAAGGCAGGAGATAAGTTGGTAGAGTTTGATATCGATCTGATCAAGAAAGAAGGATATAGCCCAGATGTTATGGTTGTTGTCTTAGAAGATTCTAATCTGCCAAAAGTAGATTATAAAACTGGAGAAAAAACAGTTGCAGGAAAAACAGTTGTTGCGGAATTTTAGTAAAAAATGATTGACAACAAATTGTGAATAAGGTAAAATAATGACTGTTCTGAAAAGGAACAGTCATTATATGCGATAGTGGCGTAGTTGGTAACGCGCGACCTTGCCAAGGTCGAGACCGCGGGTTCGAGCCCCGTCTATCGCTTTCGGTTAAAAGTCTCGAAACCACGCATTTATGCGGGCTTCGGGATTTTTTCATTAAAGGAAGATAATATCAATGTGAGTAATGGTTATGGAAGAGGGGACAATTACAGACGCAACTCAGCATGCATTACAAAAAGTAGGAATTTCAAAAACATTTGCTGGAATAGGAGCAAGATTAATTGTATTTGTTTTGTTTTAGGTAGGTGAAATGAATTGAAAAATAAAAAAAATAATAGATATTTAATTATAGGAATTGGTTATCTTATTTTATTTTTTATTGTTCTAACTCCAGACATTAATAATGCAGTAGGAAGAGGAATACAAGCATTATTATTTTGTGTTTTAGGATATAGATGTGAGGAAAATATTAGAAGGTTTATAAAAAATAGATAATAAAAGGATTTTAATCAAGCAGAGAATTTATTTGAGATATTTTCTGCTTGATAACATACGATTGGATATGAAAAAATCATGATAAAAGAAAACAAGATAAAAAAATATGTAGTTGTAATTATATGTTTATTAGGTATGTTGATATTAAGTGGAAAGACAGAAAATGTATTTGCGAATGATAAAAAATCAAAAGATATGGAAAATAGCTTATTATCTTTCTATATAAAAGATGTATCAAATGTTGAAAGCATTAAATATATTCCATTGGATAAAAAAATCATAGGAAATAAAAGAATAACGGATAAATCAAACGTTGTAGATATTGGATTTGGAGAATATTATATTAAAGCTAAAGATGAAAAAAAGGAACTACAAGAACCAAGTTATTCATCTTGGTATGAGGCACCGAAAGGTGGCATGCAATTTCGTGAAAAATTATCAATAGAATACCAAGTAAATAAAGATTATAATAATAAAAATCTGAGGATTTTAAAAAAAGTTGTTGAAGAAAATATTCATCCAAAAAATAAAGTACTTATTTCTGCCTCACAATATATCAATGTGAAAAATGGATATAAGAAAAATATCAAAGTATGTATTTTTTATCAAAGCTATAGTATTCAACTTTATGAAAAAGACTTATTTTTTGATGATAAAATTACAACAGGAAAAGTGAAAATACCAATAGGGATTGTCTTTATTGTTAGTAAGGATATGAAATAATGATATAAAAATATAAGGGGTAGAAGATAGAATTCTGCCCTTTATATTTTAATAGGCTCTCGGAATCATGAGCCTTCCGACTAAGATGCATTGGTCGGAAGAACCTTGGAAAGTAAATATTATCCAGAACGGACATGAAAAGTAATAAAAGTAAAATAATAAGAAAGAAGGCATTCAGGCTTAGCATAGAAATTCTAAGTTTGGATGCCTTTTTCTGGTGATAGATACATAAAAATGTCAAAGTTCTGTGAACAATTCCATTTCTCACAAATTCATAACATTTTTCATCTATAATAAATCAAAAATCAGAGAAGTATGCAAAAAAGGAGGAATTCCACAATGCGGTTATTACTTGCAGAAGATGAAAGATCATTATCAAGAGCGTTAGTTACGAGGAAGTATTAAAAACCATCAGAGATAAGGAAAATCTGATTCCAATTCTGATGTTGACAGCGAAAGCAGAGATTGACGATAAAGTAGAAGGACTTGATCTTGGAGCGAATGACTATCTCACAAAACCATTTGCGGCAAAAGAATTGCTGGCAAGAATCCGTACCATGATCAGAACGCAGACAACACAAACGGAATCAATTTTGCATGTCGGAAATATCACATTAAACAGGGCGACATTTGAACTGACATCACCAACAGGAAGTTTTCGTCTTGCGAATAAGGAATTTCAGATGATGGAGTTGTTTTTATGTAATCAGGGCCATAGTATCACACACAAACGTCTGATGGAAAAAATCTGGGGAGATGAAAAACAGGTACAGACGAACGTTGTATGGATGTACATTTCTTATCTTAGAAAGAAATTAGAAGCACTCCACGCAAATCTTCAGATTACAGAGGCAAGTCACGCAGAATATATTTTGGAGGTGGGAGGATGATCCGAAAACTTCGAATAAAATTTATAGCGATTTCTATGACATCAACGATCATTGTATTATTTCTGATTCTTGGATCGATCAATTTGCTGAATTACCGGGAAATGAGTCATAATGCAGATATGATTTTAGATTTCCTGAAAGAGAATGATGGAGAATTGCCAGAAAATCTCTATAAATCTCAACATAAAAAGACAAATGGGATATCACCAGAAACTTCCTTTGAGTCCCGCTATTTTTCTGTATTTTTGAGCAATAACAGACAGATATGTGAAGCGGATACCGATAATATCTCAGCGATCAATGAAGAAACAGCAATCAAATATGCACAAAAAATCAATAGAAGTAACAAGAAATGTGGATTTATTTCAAAATACAGATATATGAAAGAAAATACTTCAAACGGAGTAAAAATATATTTTCTGGATTGTACAAAATCTATGATGTCATTTCAGAATTTTCTTGTCACTAGCATTTTTGTCTCTGCTTTTGGCGTTAGCGCCGTTTTTATTTTGGTGGTGTTGCTATCCAAGCGGGCAATCGAGCCAGTGGCAGAGAGCTATGAAAAACAAAAACGCTTTATCACAGATGCAGGACATGAGATCAAGACGCCGCTGACGATCATTGATGCAGATACATCGATCCTTGAGATGGAATATGGCGAGAATGAGTGGCTTGATGATATTCAGGTACAGACAAAACGTCTGACAGGACTTACAAATGACCTGATCTATCTGTCTAGAATGGAAGAAGGGCAGACCAAAATTTCCATGATCGAGTTTCCGTTTTCAGAGGTAACGGCAGAAGCGGCACAATCATTTCAGAATCTTGCGAAGGTCAAAGGAAAAGATTTCAAGGTGGATATCGAACCTATGATTACGTTAAAAGGTAATGAGAAAGCAATCCGCCAGTTGTTATCAATTCTTCTTGATAACGCAGTAAAATATTGCACAGAACAAGGCCAGATCAGATTAAATGTCAGCCATAAAGGAAAAAACATCATTTTATCTGTATGTAATACGGCACAAGAGTTAACAAAAGAAAATATCGATCATCTCTTTGATCGTTTCTATCGGACCGATGAGTCAAGAAATTCCCAGACAGGCGGGTATGGAATTGGATTATCAGTCGCAAAAGCAGTGGTAGAAACACATCATGGAAAGATCACAGCATCAAGTGAAGATGGAAGATCGTTGCTGATCACAGTCATATTAAAAATGTAAAATATAGGAGAGCCTATGACACACGAGGAATTTTATAAAGAAAAGTATCCGATATTAAAAGAAGCAGAAGAAAATCTAAACATGCTGATCAATCAGTTTGAAAAAAATGAAACAGAAAAAAAGATTGCTTACTGCAGCTCTAGAATCAAAAGTCCAGAAAGCATGACACAGAAACTTTTGAAAAAAGGAGAGCAGCCAACAAATGAAAATGCGGTCAGTAAAGTAAATGATGCAGTAGGGATCCGTGTGATCACATCATTTGTAGATGATATTTACAAAGTATCAGACTGGATCAGTTCACAGGATCACATTGAAGTGATCGATATCAAAGATTATATTGCCTATCCAAAACCAAATGGATATCGAAGTTATCATATGATCATCCATCTGAATGACTTAAACTTAAATGCAGAGATTCAGATTCGCACGATCGCACTGGATTTCTGGGCAAATCTTGAACACCAGATGAAGTATAAGAAAAATATTAAAGATGAAATATTGATCCGTTCGGAATTAAAACGTTGTGCAGATGAGATCGCATCAATTGACTTGTCCATGCAGACGATCAAAGATTTGATTCAAAACGATGAAGAATGTTGCAAATAGGTACATTTTTCATAAGAATTTATGAAAAAAATATTACGAAATGGTTTACATATGAAAAATGAGGTAGTAAACTAGAGGTAGTCGGTAAAAAATGGAACTAAAGGGAGGAAATATGAAGAGAAAGACTACTGGAATCCTCATTTCCTGTGTAGTAAGTATATGTTGTATGGTGGTCTTATCCATGAGTTCACATACACATGATGTATATGCTTCCTATTCAAGATATGTAACAGCCAATAACGTAGTGGTTCGTAAAAAAGCATCAAATAAGGGAAAGATCGTTGGATCATACAAGAAAGCAGCAAAGGTTCGCTGCTACAAGAAGAAAAGATCTTATACGAAGATCAAATATGGAAGATATTATCGATATATCGCAACAAGATATCTGTCAAAGAAGAAACCAGTTGTTGTAACAGCACAGAAAGCAGCGAATATAACAACAGATACATATACAAGATATGTAACGGCAAGTTCTTTGACGATCCGTAAGAAAGCGTCGACAAGTGCAGCAAAGGCAGGATCATACAAGAAAGGTACGCAGATCACCTGTTATGGAGAACGGTCTGGATGGACAACGGTAAGATATAGTGGAGTTTATTGTTATGTAAGTTCACAGTATCTATCTGAGTCAAGACCGGAAGAAGATACATGGGAAACTTATGGAACGGCAACAGGACAAAGTGTTGTAGACTACGCAATGCAGTTTAGAGGCAATCCTTATGTATGGGGTGGAGAAAGCCTTACGAATGGAGTTGACTGTTCTGGATTCACGATGCAGGTATATAAACATTTTGGATATTCACTGCCACACAGTTCAACAGCACAGAGATATGAAGGAACAGCAGTATCATGGAATGAGAAGCAGCCAGGAGATCTGATCTGCTATCAGGTAGTGAACGGTGTAGGACATGTAGCGATCTACATTGGAGATAACCAGATCATTCATGCAGGAAGCAAAGACACAGGAATCAATGTGCGGAATGCTGATTACAGAGCTGTATGGGGTGTCAGAAGAATCGTTCAGTAGGACAAGCATTTTAATTTAATATGAGATAAGAATAAAACAGCCGTATCGATCATGATACGGCTGTTTTTCTATACTTATAAAACGGCATATTTCAGGATGAATAATAATGCAAGTACGTACATTAAAGGAGTGATCTTCTTTGCTTTACCACAAACTACATTCAAGATCACATAAGAGATGATCCCGATAGAGATTCCCTCAGAGATACTGTAGAATAATGGCATTGCAATAATGCAAAGGTAAGCAGGTACGGCTTCTGTCATATTGTCATCTGTAAATTTGATATCAGAGATTGCTCCAAACATTAAGAATCCAACCATGATCAGCGCAGGGGCTGTCGCAAATGATGGGATTGCTGTAAAGAGCGGTGCAAATAATGTTGAGATCAGGAATAAGAATCCTGAAACAACAGCTGTTAAACCAGTACGTCCACCTGCAGCAACACCAGAAGAAGATTCAACGAATGTTGTAACAGTAGAAGTACCAAGAACTGCACCAGCTGTTGTAGCAACGGCGTCTGCCATTAATGCAGGTTTGATTCCAGGAAGTTTACCTTCCTCGTCAAGCATTCCAGCTTTTGTGCTGACACCGACTAAAGTTCCGAGTGTATCAAACAGATCGACAAATAAGAAAGATAATACAACGGCGATAAAATTAAAGATTCCGACTTTGCCCAAGTCATACTGGAAACATTTACCGAAAGTCTCTCCTAATTTTGAAAAATCTGTCATTGCAAATGTAGGGAACAGGCTGTAATAACCTGTTTTGAAATCAGGAACATAGATTCCTGTTATCTGGCAGAGCATTCCGATCACCCATGTAGCAAGGATTCCGATCAGGATAGATCCAGGTACTTTTTTAATATAAAGAATGACTGTGATCAATAATCCAATAACTGCAAGTAAAGAACAGATTCCAGCAGTATGGAAATCTTTTGTAAAGTTTGTGATAGATACCAATGTAGATTTATTTCCAATAACAAGTTTTGCGTTCTGAAGACCGATAAAGGCAATAAAGATACCGATTCCGACAGAAACTCCCTTCTTAAGATTCAAAGGGATCGCATCAAAGATTGCTTCACGAACATTGGTCAAAGATAATACGATGAAGATGATACCTTCAACGAATACAGCAAGTAAAGCAACCTGCCAGTGATAACCCATCACACCAACAACGGTATAAGCAAGATAAGCATTTAATCCCATACCAGCGGAAAGTACGAATGGAAGGTTCGCAGTAAGTCCCATACATAAAGTTCCGATAAAGGAAGCGATACATGTAGCTAATAAGACAGCAGTAGGGTCCATACCAGCTGCAGAAAGCACACTTGGGTTTACCGCAAGGATGTAAGCCATTGTCATAAATGTAGTAATACCAGCAATGACTTCAGTTTTTACGGAGGTATGATTCTCCTTTAATTTAAATAAGTTTTCCAACATAGTTTTTTTCCGTATGTAAAAACATACGTTCCTCTCTTTCTTTATTGAAAATCTATAAAAAAGTAACAAACATCATTATATTATAGGCAAAAATGAAAAGCAAGGCGGGAAAATCTGACAAAAATAAAAGGAAACCATCTGGGGTGTGATGGTTTCCTTTTTGAAAAGAGAGGATTAAAAATATATATGAAAAAACTATACCTGTAGGATGTTTCCTGAAATTCTTTTATTGTCTTATCTTTTAGGTCTTTCCTTGAGGTATGGTTATAGTATAATCATTTCCAATTCGAGATTCAATATACAGAATATAAACAAATATAAACGATTTATAAATTGTCATTAAGAAATTCTTACGAATTGGTAAGAAAATCCAAAGTTAATATAGTTAAAAAAACTTCACAAAATGATTCCGATTTCACTGATTTTCTTATATAATAATAATAAAGTCTAAAGGAGGAATTATTTTTATGCCAAAAAGAACAGATATTAACAAAGTGTTGATCATTGGCTCTGGTCCGATCATCATCGGTCAGGCATGCGAATTCGACTATTCGGGGACACAGGCGTGTAAGGCGCTTCGTAAACTTGGATATGAGATCGTATTGGTCAACTCCAATCCAGCAACGATCATGACAGATCCAGAGACAGCTGACGAAACTTACATTGAACCGCTGAACGCAGAACGTTTAGAGGAGATCATTGCAAAGGAACGTCCAGATGCTTTACTTCCAAACTTAGGTGGGCAGTCCGGATTAAATTTATGCGAAGAGTTATATAAAAAGGGTATTTTAGATAAGTATAATGTCAAAGTAATTGGTGTACAGGTAGATAGTATTGAACGTGGAGAAGACCGTATCGAGTTTAAGAAGACAATGGACGAACTTGGAATCGAGATGGCTCGAAGCGAGGTTGCTTACAGCGTAGAAGATGGGTTGAAGATCGCTGATAAGCTTGGTTATCCAGTGGTACTTCGTCCAGCTTACACAATGGGTGGAGCCGGTGGAGGACTGGTATATAACAAAGAAGAATTGAAGACCGTTATGGCAAGAGGACTTCAGGCAAGTTTAGTTGGACAGGTACTTGTAGAAGAATCCATTCTTGGATGGGAAGAATTAGAATTAGAAGTTGTCCGTGATGCAGAAGGAAATATGATCACAGTCTGCTTCATTGAGAATATCGATCCATTAGGAGTGCATACAGGAGACTCTTTCTGTTCCGCACCGATGCTCACGATTTCTGAAGAATGTCAGCAGAGATTACAGGAACAGGCATACAAGATCGTAGATTCTGTACAGGTTATCGGCGGAACAAACGTACAGTTTGCTCATGATCCAGTGACAGACCGTATTATTGTTATCGAGATCAATCCAAGAACATCAAGATCCTCAGCATTAGCATCCAAAGCGACAGGATTCCCAATCGCTTTAGTATCTGCAATGCTTGCAGCAGGTTTAACATTAAAGGATATTCCATGTGGAAAATACGGAACATTAGATAAATATGTACCAGACGGTGATTATGTCGTTATCAAGTTTGCACGTTGGGCGTTTGAGAAATTCAAAGGTGTCGAAGACAAACTTGGAACACAGATGCGTGCCGTTGGTGAAGTTATGAGTATCGGTAAGACATACAAAGAAGCATTCCAGAAAGCGATCCGAAGCTTAGAGACAGGACGCTACGGACTTGGACATGCGAACAACTTTGATACTTTAACAAAAGAAGAATTATTAAAGAAATTAGTGACACCATCAAGCGAACGTCATTTCATCATGTACGAAGCATTAAGAAAAGGTGCAACTGTTGATGAGATCTTTGAACTGACAAAAGTAAAAACATACTTTATCGAGCAGATGAAAGAGTTAGTTGAAGAAGAAGAAAAGCTTCTTGCATGCAAAGGAAACATGCCATCTGATGAAATGTTAACATCAGCGAAGAAAGATGGTTTCTCTGACAAATATTTAAGTCAGTTATTAGAGATTCCAGAAGAAGATATCAGAAATAAACGTATTTCAATCGGTGTCGAAGAAGCATGGGAAGGGGTTCATGTAAGCGGAACGCCAGACAGTGCATATTATTATTCAACATATAATGCAGAAGACAAGAACCCAGTATCCACAGATAAACAAAAGATCATGATCTTAGGTGGAGGCCCAAACCGTATCGGACAGGGTATTGAATTTGACTACTGCTGTGTACATGCATCTCAGGCACTGAAGAAAATGGGATTCGAGACGATCATCGTAAACTGCAACCCAGAGACAGTATCTACAGATTACGATACATCCGATAAATTATATTTCGAACCATTAACAGTGGAAGATGTATTAAGTATTTATAATAAAGAAAAACCATTAGGAGTGATCGCTCAGTTTGGTGGACAGACACCACTGAATATTGCTGCCGAACTTGAGAAAAATGGTGTGAAGATTCTTGGAACATCTCCATCTGTCATTGACCTTGCAGAAGACCGTGATCTGTTCCGTGAAATGATGGATAAATTAGAGATTCCAATGCCAGAATCAGGAATGGCAACAACAGTAGAAGAAGCATTAGAGATCGCAGGAAAGATCGGATATCCAGTGATGGTAAGACCTTCCTACGTTCTTGGTGGACGTGGAATGGAAGTTGTCTATGATGACGAAAGCATGGCAGGATATATGAAAGCAGCCGTTGGTGTAACACCAGACCGCCCAATCCTGATCGACCGTTTCTTAAATCATGCGATGGAATGTGAAGCAGATGCGATCAGTGACGGAACACACGCATTTGTACCAGCAGTGATGGAACATATCGAACTTGCAGGAGTTCATTCAGGAGACTCCGCTTGTATTCTTCCATCTGTTCATATTTCAGAAGAAAACCTGGAAACGATCAAAGAATACACAAGAAAGATCGCAGAAGAAATGCATGTCAAAGGACTAATGAATATGCAGTATGCGATCGAGGATGATAAAGTTTATGTATTAGAAGCAAACCCACGTGCATCTCGTACAGTACCTTTGGTATCCAAAGTATGTAACGTGAGAATGGTTCCACTGGCAACACAGATCATCACATCTGAATTAACAGGAAAACCATCACCAGTACCAGAATTAAAAGAACAGGCAATTCCATATTATGGAGTCAAAGAAGCAGCCTTCCCATTCAATATGTTCCAAGAAGTAGACCCAGTTCTAGGACCAGAAATGCGTTCTACAGGAGAAGTTCTTGGATTATCCAAATCCTATGGAGAAGCTTTCTACAAAGCACAGGAAGGTGTTGGAGCGAAACTTCCATTAGGAGGAACGGTACTGATTTCTGTAAATCGCAAGGATAAAGAAGAAGTTGTAGAAGTAGCAAAAGCATTCGCAGACGACGGATTCAAGATCCTTGCAACAGAAAACACATGTAAACTGATCAAAGAAGCTGGAATTGAAGCTGAGAAAGTCAATAAATTAAGCGAAGGAAGACCAAACATCCTTGACCTTATCACAAATGGTAATATCGATATTATTGTAAACTCTCCAGTCGGAAAAGACAGCGTGAACGATGATAGTTACCTAAGAAAAGGTGCGATCAAAGCGAAGATTCCATATTATACAACGATCGCAGCAGCCAAAGCAGCAGCTGAAGGAATCGCTTATGTAAAAGCACATCAGGATCAAAATGAAGAAGTGAATTCATTACAGGGATTACATGCACAGATTTCTGATAAGTTGTAATTTGTGTGTTGGCCAACTGTAGTTTTATCATATACCTGAAGGCTAAAGTGTGGACAATTACAAGATTGGAAAACTTAGGTGGGGTGTATGTTAAACGTTATTGGTTTTCGTAAGTTTCTTTTATCTTCCGTCAACGAATTCAAAACTTATCAGTCAATACCGTTTAACATACACACTGTGTAGTGATTTGAATAGCGTTCCGTTGTATGAGTCAGAAAGAAAATAAGAAAAAATATTTAGAAGAATACAGGGTGACAACATGAGCACTTTTTGAATGCGTTTTTTACAAATTCGCAGCGCCCTGTGGTTGATTGTCTGACCGTAGCTGCGGGCATTTTGGCTCGCAGCCAGGAAGTTATCAAAGGAACAGGCGCGGATCAGCGATTTGTAAAAAACGCTTTCAAAAATGCGGAGTGTCACCCTGTATTCTTCTAAATATTTTTTCTTATTTTCTTTCTGACTCATACATGCAACACTATCCACAAATCAGAGATTTCGATAACGATTCATTGCTGCCATAACTTCCTGCTTCCGAGGCATTGCCAGATTACTTTTCACATATTTGCTATCCAAGATCGTAGAAAGTCCCTTTGTTTCAATGATCTGCATCAATTCATCTGCAACTGTACGAAGATCTTTCTTTCCATCCATCAAATGAAGTTTCGCATACAACAAAGCATAACCAAGAGCTGTTGTCTGTTCAGTATCAGTAATCTGCTCCACATATCTTAGATCAACTGTATCTTTATTAATTGAAAAAGCATCTTTCCCAAGTGTTTTCATCTTGATCTTGCGTTCTTTCTTCAGATGATTTCCAGCTTTGAAACAACGGTCAAAATAAGGATCTGGATGTTTCTTCTTAGGCAGTGAAACCATAGGGAAATCTTTTGCTGCGTCTTTGGCGGCAGTTGTAATATCTTTTGGAACATACTGATCCATCTGAATGATATGATCTGCTGGATGGAAATAAGATCCGCAGCTTCCAGCAACGATGATCGAAGAAATATCATATCTTTCGTACAATTCACGAATCCGTTCGATAAAAGGAGTGATCGGTTCCTGATCACGAAGAACTACACGCTGCATCAGTTCATCACGGATCATAAAGTTGGTGGCACTCGTATCCTCGTCAATTAAGAATAAAGAAGAACCTGTTTCCATGGCTTCAACTACATTTGCAGCCTGTGAGGTGCTTCCACTGGCATCTTCTGTGTCAAAAGAAACCGTATCTTTTCTATTTGGCAGGTTATTAATGAACATAGAGATGTCGGTATTTGTAATGCTTCGCCCATCTTCTGCACGAATCTTCATAGCAGTTGGATCAGTGATGACGAATTCCCGTCCGTCGCCTTTGATATGGTCATAAACACCAAGTTCCAATGCCTTTAATAATGTGGATTTTCCATGATATCCACCACCGACGATCAATGTGATACCTTTTGGAATTCCCATACCTGTGATCGTTCCATGATGTGGAAGTTCAAAAGATATACGGTAAGTATCTGGTGACTGGAATTTTACACAGTTTCTTAAAGGTTTCTGTGAGATACCACTCTCTCTAGGCAAAACAGAGCCATCTGCAATAAATGCGACAAGTCCCATAGAAGATAATTCTGTTCGGATCGTATGTTGATCTTCTGACAAATGAATGACTTCTTCCAACATTTTTTGATCAATATTTTTATAAAACAAAGAAGATGAAACACAATCTGGGAGTAATTCAAATAACATTTTATCCAATTCTCTCGCATTTACAGTTCGTCCATTTGCAGGGAAACCAGCTTCAAAGTGAACAGAGATGTCACCATTCGAAGGATCGATCGTAGATGCAGTCCGTTCTAAAACCTGTTGTCCACATTTGCTGACAGAAAATAAACCGCTTTTTCCAGAACCTTTGGCACGAAAAGAAATCTTAGATAAAGATTGATAAAATAATCGTGTCAAATGATCACAGAGTGCAACCTGTTTATATTTTGTATCATAAAAAGAAGCAGGAAATCCAGCCGATCTTCCTTTCACATGAATACTTAATTTTGATGGAGATGCAAAAGGATCGCCTTGTACATGATCAATGGAAAGAAAATAAGTTCCAAAATCATAAGTACCTTGCGTACTTTTATATGCAGGATATCCTTTACGGTCAATATTTTTTAATAGTGATTTTAAATTCGATGACGATTTCATAAATAGTTCCTCCTAATCCTAAAATCCATGATAACAGTCAGTGCGATTTTTGTAAACCAGATGAAATCAAAGGGAATCCGTGGTATCATAGAAAGATGATCAACAAGGAAGGCGGAATAGAGACGATGGATCTTAATAAATTAAAAGAGATACAGGCCGTTGTTTTTGATATGGACGGGCTGATGTTTGACAGTGAACGCTATGTACAGAAGTCATGGGATATTGCAGGAGAACGTCTGGGATATGGACCTCTGGGGCATAATATTGTCAATACATTGGGAACAAACCTTACAAATCGTAAGAAATATTTCTTGGAACATTACGGAAGTGATTTTCCATTTGATAAATTTTTGGATGGATACAGAGATGCATATTATGAATTAGTTGAAGACGGTGTGCCAGCTAAGAAGGGTCTTCATGAGATTTTGAAAGTCCTTAGAGAAAAAGGACTAAAGATCGGAGTTGCAACATCTTCCAGTGAAGAACACGCCGTAAGTAATCTGAAACGAGAAGGGATTTTTGACTACTTTGACTCCGTGATCACAGGAAATATGATCGAACACGGAAAGCCAGAGCCAGATATTTATATCGAAGCATGCAGACAATTAAAAGTCGATCCATCAAAAGCGATCGCATTAGAAGATGCGATCAATGGAATCCGTTCCGCACATGGAGCAGGCATGAATCCAGTGATGATCCCAGATATCGTGCAGGATACAAGCAAAGTCGATGATATATTATTTGGAAAATGTGAATCTTTGCTGGAATTTGCAGAGATTTTACAGTGCGTAACATTAGATATAGAAGAAACACAAAAATAAGGAGAGAATATATGGCAAAGAAGAAAAGCGCAGGGTGCGAATATTGTAGTAATTATGTGTATGATGAAGATTATGAATATTATGTATGTGATATCAATTTAGATGAAGATGAGATGGCAAGATTTATGAGCTATAGCGATTGGGATTGTCCTTATTTCCAGATGGATGATGAATATGCGATTGTAAGGAAGCAAAATTAAAAGGTAAGAAATAATTGACAATAAATGGAAATCTGTTAAAATATAAATGAAACAATTTACATAATTTGTAATATAAGGAGAAAATATGGGGAATAAAGACATTACAGATTTCAATGAAGCGCAATTAAGAAAGAGAGCAGCAAGTAAGGAAGAATTAAATATTTGTTTGACCAATAATTATGCATTTCAAAAGATATTTAAGAATGAAGAGATAGTAAAAGGATTTTTAATAGCATTGTTGCATTTAAAGGAAACAGATATTGAAGAGTTGGAGGTTACGGATCCTTTTGTGGAAGGTGAAGTAAAAGAAGAAAAAGAGGGAATACTAGATGTCAAATTAATCTTAAATGGTGGCAAAAAGATTAATATCGAGATGCAAAATACGTATCAGGAAGATTGGGCAGAGAGAAGTTTATTTTATAATTGTCGGATGTTTACAGAGGGATTAAAAAAGGGAGAATCTTATTATGAATTACCTCCATGTATTCATGTAGGAATTCTTGATTTTAATTATTTAAAAAGTCCTGGATTTTATCATAGAATTTTATTAAGAGATGATACAACAGGTGAATTGTATAGTAGTAAATTTCAATTTCATGTGATAGAATTAAGTAAAATAGCAACGACAAAAGGAAAAGCAAGAAAACAAGATCTTTATAAATGGGCTAAATTAATTTCAGCAAGTACTTGGGAAGAAATCAGAGAAGAATCTGAAGGAAATCATTACATGGAAAAGGTGAGGGATGAAATGATTAAGATGAGCCAAGATGAGAGTGAGAGATATCTTTATTTAAGGGAACAAATGGCAATCCGCGATAAAGCGAGTCAATTAAGAAGTGCAGAGAATATAGGAATAAGGAAAGGTGAACTTTTAAAATTAGTGACACTAGTACAGAGAAAAATTGAAAAAGGAGATACGGTAGATAAAATAGCAGATGATCTGTTAGAAGATCAAGAAATAATTGAGAAAATATATAATTTAATAAGAAAATATCCTGATAAAGATGAAAAAGAAATTTGTAATTTTTTGATATAAGAATAAAACCAGTCACAGGATGGTTAATACAATTACCAAAGGAATACATAAAGTAATTCAAGAAAAGGGGTGTTGCAATATGAAGAAAAATACGATCATATGCATTTCCAGAGAATTCGGCAGTGGAGGAAGAGAGGTCGGACAGCAGTTATCCAAGAAGCTTGGAATTCCTTTCTACGACAAAGAGATTTTGGCAAGAGTTGCTGAAGAAAGTGATATGTCGGAAGAGTTTGTAAAGAATCACGAGGAGAATGCAGTTTACAGCCACATTATCAATGTCCCGATCGGACACAGATTTCCAGGCGTTGACACAGAAGAGATCATGACACCAGAGAAATTATTTATGATCCAGGCACATGTGATCCATGAACTGGCAGCAGAGAATGAATCCTGCATTTTCGTGGGAAGATGTGCAGATGTGGTGCTTAAGGATCACGAAAACTGCTACAGTTTCTTTATCCACAGTCCTCTAGAAGAACGGATCAAACGGATCGTAGAGACAGAACATGTGACAGAACGACAAGCGAAGAAGATGATCAAGCAAACCGATTGGGAGAGATCTTCTTATCATAATTATTATACAAAACAAAAATGGGGAGACCCCGGTAATTATGATCTCATGATCAATTCAGCAAGGACAGGAATCCAGAAAGCAGTTGAAATTATCATGGATTATGTGAAATAAAAAACGATGATATGCAATGTATACAAGGTATCAAAAGATACCTTGTATATTTTTTGTATAAAAATGAGAAAATGTAAATATTTTTAATCAGACCTTGAACAAAATCAAAAGTGTGATAAGATAAAAACTGTAAAACAAAAGACAAAACGCAGAAATAATCTTTAAAACACAGAAAAAGAAAGGAAATAATATGGAAATTACAGACAGTGCAAGGAACAGGATGTTTTCAAATAAAGATCTCGTACGATTGATCATACCGTTGATCATTGAGCAGATGTTAACTGTAACGGTAGGACTTGCGGACTCTATCATGACAGCGAATGTTGGAGAAGAAGCTGTATCAGGAGTTTCATTGGTAGACAGTGTTATGGTATTGATGATCAATCTGTTCTCGGCATTGGCAACTGGAGGAGCCGTCGTTGCAGGGCAGTTTCTCGGACAGAGAAAAAATATCATGGCATGTAAGACAGCAGACCAGTTGATCTTATTTATTGTTTCATTATCTGTAGTGATCATGGCAGGAATTTATGCATGTAAAAACTTTATTTTAAATGTAGTGTTTGGAAATATTGAACCAGGAGTTATGCATAACGCAGAAATATATCTGATGATCGTCACGGCATCTATTCCATTTATTGCAATATATAATGGATGCGCCGCATTATTCCGTATCATGGGGAATTCAAAGATTTCTATGAATATGTCTATGTTGATGAACGGTATCAACATCGCAGGAAATGCGATTTTGATCTATGGGTTTAAATTTGGAGTTGAGGGAGTTGCGATCCCAACATTAGTATCAAGAATTGTTGCAGCAGTTGTTATGGTAAGACTGCTCGCAAAACAAAATCAGGATGTGCATTTAAGCAAACATATCCATTTTCATTTTAAGGGATATTTAATACAGAAGATTTTACATATCGGAGTACCAAACGGAATTGAAAATAGTATGTTCCAGCTAGGAAGAATCATGGTATTAAGTATCGTTGCAGGATTTGGGACATCATCTATCACAGCCAATGCCATCGGAAATGTGGTAGCATCATTTGAGTTAATCCCAGGAATCGGAGTAGGATTTGCAGTGCTGACCGTTGTATCAAGATGCATCGGAGCTGGAGATTATGAAGCTGCAAGATACTATACAAAGAAGCTGTTAAAAGTAGCCTATGCAGCATTGATCGCATTAAATATCATCGTAGTTATGATCTTACCACTGATCATTCAGGTATATCATTTATCACCAGAAACAGCAGCGATCACAAGAAAGATCTTATTATATCATACTTTATGCTGTGTAACGATCTGGCCGCCAGCATTCACGATCCCGAACACATTAAGAGCCGCAAATGATGTCAAATACTGTATGGTTGTAGCATCAGCCACGATGTGGATATTTAGAATCTTCTGCAGCGTTGTTCTTGGAAAATGGATGGGACTTGGAGTCTTCGGAGTCTGGGTAGCAATGACATTAGACTGGGTATTCAGAGGAATCCTGTTTGTCAAACGATACATACAAGGGAAATGGCAGAGAATGGAATTGATTTAACATGAAACAGATTAAACAAAGAAATTGTAGAAGATAAGAACAGCCCAGAATCGTCAGGTATAAAAAGACGATTCTGGGCTGTTTTAAAATTTGTATCTAGAATATAAATCCAGGATCTTCAGTAGTATCCATTTCATCAAAAGTAACTTTTTCTATTAATTTATTCTTTTTATTTTCCATTGTAATAAAAGCACGGCAATTTGTTGGGATTGTAACGGAAGAACCTTTTACTTTTTTCATTTTAGTAGCTCCTGGCTTGTAAGTATAAATAGATTTTACTCTCCAGTTCTTATTAGGAGTGATCTTGATGTTACGTCCCGTAAAGGAGATCTCAGATCCGTTTTTATTCTTAAAATCAGAAGTATAGTCTTTTCCATCCACTACGATCTTCTTAAAAGGATTTGAGTATTTTATAACTTTAACTGTTGTTTTTACAGAATAAGTTTTACCTCTGTATTTAAATTTTGCAGTGATTTTTGTTGATCCTGTTTTCTTAAGTTTTACACCGATTCCTACCTGATTGTTATCTGCAATAAGATAATAATCTTTTCCAAAAGTTTTTGTAGAAATAACCTTTTTATTTGAAGATTTAACCTTCATACCATTACGCAGGATGGATTCTGAATTAGAGCGATTTGTTCCCTTGATATAGATCACATTTGTGTAAAAACCATTCCCGCCATTATCTTTTTTGTCATAACTTAATGTTGTCTTTTTAGGTAGAGAAAATTTTGCTTTCGCATTTACACTATAAGCAGAACACATACCTACTGTTAGTACAGATGCCAGAAAAATAGAGGCACCTTTTAAAAAACTTTTCTTCATAAAATTCTCCTTTCGATGAACAAAAAATACAAAATCATTATAGCATAGAAATATGCAAAAATGTAAGGTATAATAAGGATAAAACAACCTTCAAGGAGGATACTGTTATGAATAAAAAAGAACTGGCACTAGAAGTCATTGAGCGTCTGAAGAATGAATATCCAGATGCAGACTGCACACTGGAATATGATCAGGCGTGGAAATTATTAGTTAGTGTAAGACTGGCGGCTCAGTGCACGGATGCACGGGTGAATGTCGTGGTAAAAGGATTATTTGAAAAATATCCAACAGTAGAAGCACTGGCAGCAGCAGACGTTGCAGATATTGAAGAAATCGTACGACCCTGTGGTCTTGGAAAGAGCAAGGCAAGAGATATCAGCAAATGTATGAAAGTTTTAAGAGATGAATATAACGGTAAGATCCCAACCGATTTTAAATCAATCCTAAGTCTTCCTGGGGTCGGAAGAAAAAGTGCCAACCTGATCATGGGAGATGTTTTTGGCAAACCTGCGATCGTTACGGATACACATTGTATCCGCTTGGTCAACCGGATTGGATTGGTTGATGGGATAAAAGACCCTAAAAAAGTTGAGATGGCATTATGGGAGATTATTCCACCAGAAGAAGGAAGTGATTTCTGCCACAGGCTGGTATGGCATGGAAGGGATGTCTGTACGGCAAGAACAAAGCCTCATTGTGAGAGATGTTGTTTGAATGATATCTGCGCACAAATTATATAAAGGTACCATGATCAAAAGTATGAAAGGAGAAAGTTTATGAGGAAACTATCAAGAAGAGCTGCCAGTATTGCATTAGCAGCGGCAATGCTATTTACAACTGCAGGAGTCAGTCAGAAGAAGGTAGAGGCTGCTTCTACAGGAAAATTATCTGTTACAGGATATCAGGACTATAGTGATGCACAGAAAATCTTAAAAGAAGTGAACAAATACCGTAAGAAAAATGGACGCAAAGCATTGAAGATGGATCGAGGATTGACAAATTCAGCAATTATGCGTGGATTTGAAACAACGATCTATATTCCAGAAACAAGTCCGCATAGAAGACCAAATGGAAAGCTTTCAAAAAGTATCAACAAGAAGATCATCTATGAAAACTGTGCACAATCCGCAGGAACTACACCGAAGCAGATCGTAAAGGGTTGGATCAATTCTTCCACACATAGAAAAGGTCTGTTACTTTCGAATGCAAAAAGTGTAGGGGTTGCAGCAGTTACGGTTGTGTCAAGAGACGGATACGAAGCCAATACCTGGGTATTAGACTTTAGCAGTTCCAAAGCAAAGAAAGTAGAAAAATCCAAGGCAAGAAAGCAATTTACAAAAAATATCGTGACAAAGAATTCATATTTAAAGAAGAGTTATTTAAAACTAGACAGCAGATACGGTACAATATGGGAAACAGAAAAAATGCAGATGAAGCCAACATATCAAGGCAAAATGATGAAAGAGTACGGTGTGTATCCAACAGTGATCAATACATCATCTTTCACATCATGGAAGAGTAGTAATCCATCCGTGGCATCTGTTGACTCGAATGGAAGAATCACAGGAAATAAAGCTGGAACAGCGACGATTTCTGCAAAATTAAAAACAGGGACAAAGATAACGATTTCAAAGAAGATCAAAGTCGTACCGACGAATCAGCAAATCGATCCATGGGAATAGGCAAAAACTAAAGAAGCAGGATAGAATAAAAAAACGTAATCTCAAGAGGTTCATTTGAGATTACGTTTTTTTCTATAGGATCATGCCTGAAATCCAAGGTAGGCATTGATTCTCTTATGAAATAGAGAAGAAAATATATTTGTAATATTACCACTTAAGAAAGCGGCGATCACGGTTCCGATTCCAACGGATGGTAATTCTGGAAGCAATACAAAAGAAGAGATCGCAGAACATACAGTAAATAAAACTTCCAGACAAACTCTGACAGCGCCAAAGCTTATATTTTTCTTATCAGAGATAGTTTTCACAAGTCCTTCCATTGGCATAACAGCGAACCCGGAACTGATCGTGAATCCGACACCTATTGATAGAACGGCACATGCGATGACAGATAGTAAAATCTTAGCGGCAAGTCCATGAGGTTCAATAAAGAATAAACCATAAGAAGTAAATTCGATAAATAAAGAATAAACAAAAGTCAAACCAAGCTGAGTCAACTGCATTTTCCCAAATTCATGAAGGATCAGAGCTTCGCAAACTAAGAAAGTAGAGTTGATCAGGAAGTTAAATAAGGCATAGCTGTGAACTGGGGAAAGATAACTTAATGTCAAAGCCATCGTACAGCTAGGTGCAACTCCAAGAGCTGCTTTCAAAAATAAATTAGAACCAACAGACATGATCAACAGTCCTAAAATATAAAATAACAATCTATGGTAAAAAAATCTTTTTTTGTTTTTCATAATATCAACGATTCCTTTCATCAAAATTTCATATTTTATCAATCGTATTCCCTTTTGTGTTTCTTATTATATATAGAGAGAGCAAAGTATTGCAATTCCAGTTGAGATTTGATATATTCCAAATAGGAATATACGAAGATATTTGAAAAGGGTATGGAAAAATGGAAATACAGCAATTATATTATTATATGGAATTATGTAAACAGAAAAATTTCACAGAAGCTGGATATGCCTGTAACATGACACAAGGTGCATTATCAAAACAGATCCGTAAGTTGGAAAATGAGTTAGGAATTACACTGATCCGCAGGAATACAAGGAAATTTGAGTTGTCCAAAGAAGGAGAGATCTTTTTATCTTATGCAAAGAAAATGACAGGAACCTATGAAGAGATGCTGAAAAATGTTCAGAAAAATCAGGAAATTAAGATTGGTTGTATGCCGGTTCTTGCACCATATCATTTTGCAAGATTGGTAGCGGATTTCAGAAAAGAATATCCAGATATCAAACTTGTGATCGATGAAAGAATCGCAAGTGAGATTCAGGAAAACTCCGATCGTTATGATTTCTTGATCTTGAGAGAAAATATGATGGAAGATCAGAAAAAATTCCGTTTTTCCCCACTGTATGATGATAAATTGTGTGCAGTGTTATATGAAAAACACCCGCTTTATGGAAGAGATCGACTTCAACTGAAAGAATTGAAAGATGATGTTTTTATCTTCCCAGAGAGAGGCAGCGGAAGTTACGAAGTGTTTTATAAGAGTTGTGAGAAAGCAGGATTTGAACCGAAAATAGCTTTTGAATTTCCACAAGCAAATACAATCATGAGTTTTGTAAGTGAAGGGGTTGGGGTTACGATCACATTTTCAACGGTTTATAGAGAAGCTAAATGTGCTGGAGTTAAAATGATACCACTAGAAGATGAATTACATTCTGTGATATCACTATTTTATAGAAAAAATAAGCCATTGGATTATGCAAAGAAGCAGTTTTTGAATTATGTAAGGGAGCATTTGTATACGTAAAATTAGCAGTCATATTGTGAATCTGTTATACTAGAGAAAGTAAATACGAAGGAGAATTCTTATGAAGTATGTCACAAAAATAATACTGATCATGACATGCTTGATCATTATGTTACCATTCGGTGGGTGTGGACGGAAGAAGCAGATAACAGCTCAGAAAGCAGGAGTATTAAAGCCAGAAGCACCGGGGAAGGAAGTTTTGGATCATGGGGAGGCTGTGGTTGATATATCGAATGTGGCTCAAGGCTATGTAGCACTGCGATATAAGGGAAGTGCAAAGAAGATCAGTGTTGAAGTGATCGGAAAGAATAATAAAGTATATAAATATTTTATTGAACGGACAAAAGAGCCGACATATTTTCCATTGACCAGTGGAAATGGTACATATCAGATCTCTGTATATGAAAATGTGCAGGACGATGAATACAGTGTTTTGATGATGGATAGTTTTGAGGTGAAATTAAAAAATAAATTTCTGCCATTTTTATATCCTAACCAGTATGTAGAATTTACAAGTAAGACGAAAGCAGTAAAGGAAGCGAAGAAACTGGCAAAAGATTCCAAAGATGATCTGGCGATCGTCAAAGCTGTTTATAATTATGTGGTCAAGAATGTAAAATATGATGATGAGAAAGCAGAGAATGTTCAGAGTGGATATCTGCCATCGGTAGATGAGACATTGAAGACAAAGAAAGGAATCTGCTTTGATTATGCTGCGCTGATGACGGCAATGCTGCGTTCGCAGGGAATTCCGACCAAGCTTGAGATCGGGTATTCAGGGGACATCTATCATGCCTGGATCAGTACCTGGCTGAATGAAAAGGGATGGGTAGATAATATCATTCAGTTCGACGGGAAAAGCTGGGAGTTAATGGATCCGACACTGGCAGCGAATAGTGATAACAAGGAAGATGTGAAAGAATATATTGGGAATGGAGAACATTATGTACTTCAGTATAGTTATTAAGAAGGGATAGAATATGAAGAAGAAACTTAGCAACGAAGAACTGATCACATTTTGTGGTCAGATGGCACTGATCTTGAAATCTGGGATTTCATCGCTTGAGGGGATTTACATTATGGAAGATGGAGATGCTCAGACAGAAGGCAAAGAGATATTAAAAGAGATCCGTGAAGAACTTGAAATGTGTGGAATGCTTTATCCTGCAATGGAGAAAACAGGGGTTTTCCCAGAATATGCACTTCATATGACGGAGATCGGAGAACAGACAGGAAGACTGGATGAGACGATGGAAGCATTGGCAGCGTATTACCAGAGGGAAGAAGAGACATTAGATGCGGTCAAGAGTGCAGTGACTTATCCGGTTGCGATGCTCGGGATGTTGTTAGTGATCGTTGCAGTATTATTTATAAAAGTTATGCCAGTATTTGAACAGGTATATATGCAATTAGGGCAAGAGATGACAGGAGTTGCACGTCAGTTATTGAATATTGGAGGTTGGATGAGGCAGTCAGCAATTGTTCTGGTAGTTTTGGCAGTGGTGATCTTGATCATAGTATTTTTCGTTATTTTTTATAAAAAGGCAAGAATTGAATTTATCTCGAAGATACAAACCATCGGATTTATGAAGAAAATCGCATGGAAACGTGCAAGAACAAGATTCGCAAGTGGAATGGCGATGGCTTTAAAGAGTGGACTTGACATGGATGAAAGTTTGTCACTTTCTGAGAAACTGACAGATTATGAACCATTGAAAATGAAGATTCAGCAATGTCAGGAACAGATGAAAGAAGGAGAAACATTTCCGAAAGCATTGAAAGAAGCACATATTTTTGATGGAATGCAGGAAAGATTGATGATCATTGGTTATGAAACGGGTGCCGTAGATGAGGTAATGGAACAGGCAGCAGATCTGTATCAGAAACAACTGCAGGATCAGATTCAGAAGATGATCGCTGTGTTAGAACCGACGCTGGTAGGAATCTTATGTGTGATCGTAGGGATCATTTTATTATCTGTCATGTTGCCACTAGTTGGTATTATGGCTGGAATTGGATAAGGGAGGCAGATTTTGAGAAATCGTTTTCAAAAACAAAGAAAAATTGACAATAAAATTCGAATTTTCCTGCCAGTTATGATCTGTGGCATTATGGTGGCTGTGTTATGGAATAGTAGCAGCCAGATTTTTCGGGAAACAAAGAAAAGACAGGAAGAAAGTCTGAAAGAAGCCGTGATCAAAGGGGCGGTACAATGTTACAGTGTGGAAGGGCGATATCCAGAAAGTCTTTCTTATATGGAGAAACATTATGGATTGGAGTATGACAAAGACGAGTTTGTGATCTCATATGAGATCATTGGGTCTAACCGCATGCCACAAGTTACGGTGATCCCATTGAATGAGAGGTGAGGTTTTTGGAGAGACAAAGACATATGACAGATCAGATGTTTCTTGTAATCTTATTTGCAGTGTTTGCAGTTTGTGCGTTTTCCTTGAGTATGATCGGGGCGAATATATATAGTCATACAGCTTCTGTGATGAATGAGGATTATGAGGAACGGATCGATATTTCTTATGTAACAGAAAAGATAAGACAGTGGGATGAAAAGGACAGCATCGAGATCGGCAGCTTTCATGGACGCACAGCCCTGATCCATACAGAAAAGATCAATGGGAAAAAATACAATACTTATCTCTATCAAGAGAAGGGTGCGTTGAGAGAATTAATGTTAAGAGAAGGTCTGGATACAACAACGATGCAGGGAGAGAAGATCGTGGCAGCAAAAGATTTTTCTGTAATAGAAACAAAACAGCTGTATCATATAAAGATTCAGGGAAGTGATGGCAAGATATATCAGAACTGTGTATACAGACACAGCAGGAATTAGGAGGAAGTATGAGACAAAAAAGCAATGGAACACACCTGATCCTGATGGAATTAATGATGGTATTATTCTTTTTTGCAATCTGTGGATCAATCCTGCTTCAGGTATTTGTAAAAGCTCATAACATTAGTGCAAAAGCAAGAGAAATGACAGAGACAAAAAATTATGTAACACAAGCTGCAGAACTGATAGAAGCGGGTGCTTATGACATCAAAGATTTTCAAGAATATTTTACACAAATAGATGGTAAAGCCGGAGATTATCAGTGTTATTATGATCAGGATTGGAATGAGATAAAGAAAACAAAAGCCCGTTATCATATGATGATAAAGCTTGAAAGGCAGCCAGCGAAAGTTCTGGGAAAGATTACGATGTGGAGGGAAAACCAACAGATTTATCAGCTTGATATTTTAAGATACAGGCAGGAAAGGAAAGATAATGAAAGATCGTAAAATGCCATTTTTAGGGATTGGAGCAGCTTCGATCGTGCTCGTGTTAGCTATGGTCTGTTTAGCAGTTTTTGCGGCTTTGACACTTTCAAGTGCCAAGGGAGATCATACGTTAAGTAAAAAGAATTTGGAACGTACGTCGGCTTTTTATCAGGCATCCAATGCAGCGAATGAACAAGTTGGAGCGATCGATGAGAAACTATGGAAGTTGTATCGCAGATCTAAGGATAAAAAAGATTATATGAAAAGGGTTGGTCGATCGTTTACAAAAAGCAAGGGGATTTCATATAATAAAAAAGAGAAAACAATTGCATTTCAGGAAAGTATCACAGACACACAGCAGTTATCTGTGAAATTGCAGATTTATTATCCGGAGAAAAAGAATGATCTGTGTTATGAAGTGATCAAATGGAAAAAAGAAGCTGTTGGGGCATGGAAGAAGGATGATTTCCTTCCGGTTTATAGAAATAAGTAAAAGGGGCCAGCATGAATATTGAAGAATTTTTAACATTAGCAGCAAAAGAGGAAGCCTCAGATCTGTTTATTGTAGCAGGGCTTCCATTGACGATGAAAGTAAATGGAGTGATGCGTCGCATCAATGAAGAAAAAATGATGCCGCAAGATACGGAAAAAATAATCCGGGAGATTTATGAGAAAGCGTTAGACAGAGACATAGATCAACTGTTGAAGACAGGGGATGATGATTTCTCATTTGCAATTCCTGGATTGTCAAGATTTCGTGTCAGTGCATATAAACAGAGAGGATCCTTAGCGGCAGTGATCCGTGTGATCGCATTCCGCCTGCCAGACTATAAGCAATTAAGAATACCAGAGCAGGTAATGAAATTAAGTGAATTAAACAAAGGACTTGTGCTTGTAACAGGACCAGCGGGAAGTGGAAAATCCACGACACTTGCATGCATGATAGAAGAAATCAATGAAACAAAAGAAGATCACATCATCACATTGGAAGATCCTTTGGAATTTTTACATCAACATAAGAAAAGTATCGTCAGTCAGAGAGAAGTAAACATGGATACTGTAAATTATGTTACTTCCTTAAGAGCCGCATTAAGACAAAGTCCGGATGTGATATTGCTTGGGGAAATGAGAGATTATGAAACGATTCAGGTAGTTATGACAGCTGCAGAAACAGGGCATCTGGTATTTTCAACACTTCATACCATCGGGGCAGCGAATACGATCGAACGTATCATAGATGTATTTCCACCAAATCAGCAACGCCAGATCATGATTCAGCTGGCTTCTGTATTACAGGCAGTGATCTCTCAGCAGCTGATACCAACGATGGATGGAACATTGATTCCTGTGTTTGAGATCATGGAAGTGACCCCGGCGATCCGCAATATGATCCGTGAAAATAAAGTGCATCAAATAGATGGTTTGATCTATTCCTCTACAGGGAGCGGAATGATATCTATGGACCAGTCATTGATCAATCTATATAAAGAAGGACAGATCAGCAAAGAAACTGCGATTTTATATGCATCCAATCCAGAAATGATAATAAAAAGGATCCGCTAAGGAATATGGTCAGAAACAGGCTGAAATCCATCGGAATTTATTGACAAAAAAGTGCGAATATTGTACGATAAAAATATATTATAGGGTGAGTGTCTCTCACATGGAGATTGAGAGATAAAAGCAAAGAGTATAGATATTAATATTAAAAAGGGGCGAGAGTTATGAAGAAGAAAGTCATGGTCGGATTGGTGTCCGTGGTAGTAGCTGTTGCATTGGTTTTTGGTGGAGTCACATTTTACAATAACCGTCAGCAGGAGAAGTTTGAGAAGCAGATGGCTTCCTATGAAAGCGTTGATACTATGCAGCATCCAAGCGAAGCAACAACATCAATTGATGGGATTCAAGTACCGCTTGGCAAGAAACCGAAGGTAACGACGAAGAAAACAACAAAGAAAAGCACAAGAATCCAGAAGCTTAAGAAGAAAGCAAGCAGAAGCAAAATAACAACAAGAAGAACAACAAAGAGAAGAACAACAACATCTCAGAATCATTCCAGACGTAAGGTTGTGAATACAAAAGTTGTCAAAACACAGAAGGATTATGACAAGAAGGGTTCTAAGAAGAGAACGATCAAGACAGTCGTTCAGACAACGATCAAGACAACAACGGTTGAATTGAGTCAGATGTCTGGTGTTTCTGGAACAACATTAAGAACACTTGGTTCTCAGGCAGATGGTAAGATTTTGAATGCATTTGAAGATCTGAAGTTTAAGATGGTGATTGATAAAAATGCGGAAGCGACAGGTGTATTTAGCGTTAAGAGCCATAAGATCGCACTTCAGAGTGCGAGATCTTCTGTATTACTTCACGAATTAGGACATTTTGCTAATTTCCTTGCAGGAGATAAAGTTGGAACGAGTGAATGGAAGTCAATTTACAATGCTGAGAAGAATAAATATGATGGATATAACAAAGCATATGCGATCAAATCAGCATCTGAGTATTTTGCAGAATCTTACAAGGATTATAAGGAGCATCCATCCGCATTAAGATCAAAGAGACCAAGAACTTACCAGTTTGTTAAGAGTACGATTGATGGAATTACAGACAGCGATGTACAGAACATCAAAGATACCTATGGAGAATACTGGGGATTATAGGACGATACCTGAAGGAGTACTTTCTCAGAAAGTACTCTTTTTTTTGCCAATTGCCTGTGTTGCTCTGTAGAATGTGAAAGAATGTATAAACAAGGGATATTTTAAAAAATTAAAGGAGAAATAAGATGTTAAAGATCAAGGAATACGTCAAAGCAGAAAGTCTTGAGCAAGCTTATGAGCTGAATCAGAAGAAGACCAACTGCGTGATCGGTGGCATGTTGTGGCTTAAGATGGTCACAAGAAATGTACAAAAAGCAATTGATCTGTCGGGTCTTGGACTTGACCAGATCGAAGAAAATGATGAGGAATTTTCAATCGGAGCAATGGTAACACTAAGACAGATCGAACTTCATGAAGGATTAAATACATGGAGTCAGGGAGCGGTAAAAGAAAGTGTGACACACATTGTCGGAGTGCAGTTCCGTAATCTTGCGACAGTAGGTGGAAGTATTTTTGGAAAGTTCGGTTTTTCTGATGTATTAAGCTGTTTTCTGGCGTTTGACAGTTATGTGGAGTTACATCATGAAGGAATCATTCCATTAGATCAATTTGCAGCAAATAAATATCCAAATGATATTTTAGTGCGTCTGATCATTAAGAAGCATCCGCAGGAAAGTGTTTATCTTTCTCATAGAAATACAAAGACAGATTTTCCAGTTTTGACCTGCGCTGTTTCATTAGGTGAGAAAGAGGCATATGCGGTTGTCGGTGCAAGACCATCCAGAGCTTGCAGAGTCAGATTATCAGATCAGTGGATGGAACAGATCAAAGATGATGAAGGAAGAAAAAAACTCGCAGATGAAGTGACAGGTCAGATGAATTTTGGAAGCAACATGAGAGGAAGTGCTGCTTACCGTGAACAGTTATCAAAAGTCTTATTAAGAAGAGGCTTTGAACAGTTAGAAGAAAGGAGAGAAAAATAAACATGGAGATTACATTTACATTAAATGGAAAGAAAGTAACCCCACAGATTGATGCAGACACTCTCCTGATCGATCTCGTCAGAGATCTTGGTTGTTACAGTGTGAAACGTGGATGCGAGACATCAAATTGCGGATTATGTACGGTATTTATGGATGACCAGCCAATCTTATCATGTTCCATTCTTGCAGCAAGAGTTGATGGACATAAGATCGATACCTTAGAAGGATTGCAGGAAGAAGCAGCTGAGTTTGGAGCTTTTATTGCGAACCAAGGGGCTGAACAGTGCGGATTTTGTAACCCAGGAATGATCATGAATGCGATTGCATTATTTAGAGAGATTCCAGATCCGAGTGAAGAAGAGATCAAAGAATACCTTGCGGGGAATCTTTGCAGATGTTCTGGATATGAAGGACAGCTTCGAGGAATCTTAGACTTTTTGGAATATAAGAAAAATAAAGATGGAGGTGCCGAATGAAAGTAGTTAACCAGCCGAGCATGAAAAAAGACGCTATGGCACTTGTGACAGGGAAACCTGTATTTACAAACGATAAGGCACCAAAAGAATGTCTGATCGTGAAATTACTTCGAAGTCCATATGCGAACGCAATGATCAAATCGATCAACACTCAGTTTGCTATGAAAGTGCCAGGGATTGAGGCGATTTATACATGGGAAGATGTGCCACAGGAACGTTTTACGATGGCAGGACAGACATATCCGGAATTAAGCCCATATGACAGACAGATTCTGGATCAGCATGTCCGTTATGTTGGAGATCCCGTTGCAATCGTTGCTGGGGAGAATGAAAAGTGCGTTGATCAGGCGATCAAGATGTTACGTGTGGAATACGAAGTATTGCCAGCAAACTTAGATCCACGTAAGGCAATGGATAAAGATACACCGCTAGTGCATCCAGAAGATAACTGGAAAGCATTATGTAATATTGGTGCAGATAATAAGAAAAACCTGTGTGCAACAGAAGAAACACACGAAGGAGATGTCGATGCGGTATTAGCAGATTGCGACGTGGTTGTAGAACATACATATCATACAAAAGCAAATCAGCAGGCAATGATGGAGACATTCAGAACTTATTGTTTTATTGACGAATATGGAAGATTGAACGTTGTTAGTTCCACACAGATCGTATTCCATGTACGAAGGATCTTATCCAATGCATTATGCATTCCAAAATCAAAGATTCGTGTATCAAAACCAAGAATTGGTGGAGGATTTGGAGCAAAACAGAGTTCTATCTCCGAAGTATATCCAGCATTTGTCACATGGATGACAAAGAAACCATCCAAGATTATTTTTTCAAGAGAAGAGTCTCAGATCGCATCTTCACCAAGACATGAGATGCAGGTAACAGTTCGTGTCGGAGCAAACAAGAATGGAAAGATCCGTGCGATCGATGTTTATACATTATCCAATACAGGAGCCTATGGAGAACATGGTCCAACAACGGTAGGGTTATCTGGGCATAAATCAATTCCGTTATATCGAGATCTGGAAGCACATCGTTTTGCATATGATGTTGTGTATACAAATCGTATGTCAGCTGGGGCTTATCGTGGATATGGTGCGACACAGGGTGTGTTTGCGCTGGAATCAGCAGTCAGTGAACTTGCAGCTAAGATAGGAATGGATCCAACGAAGATCCGTGAGATGAACATGGTCCGTGAAGGCGATGTGATGCCAGCATATTATGGAGAAACAGCAAACAGCTGTGCTTTGGATCGATGCCTTGCCCGTGCAAAAGAGATGATCAAATGGGATGAAAAATATCCATGCAAAGATATGGGAAATGGAAAAGTTCGAAGTGTCGGACTGTCAATGGCGATGCAGGGTTCCGGTATTTCTGGCGTTGACGTTGGTTCTGCAACGATCAAATTAAATGACGATGGATTGTATACACTTTCTATTGCAGCAGCGGATATGGGAACTGGATGTGATACGATCTTGGCCCAGATGGCGGCAGAATGTCTGGAATGTTCTATTGATGATATCATGGTCAGCGGAGCAGATACAGATACATCACCATACGATTCTGGATCTTACGCATCAAGTTCTACCTACGTCACAGGAAAAGCAGTGGAACGTGCCTGCGAAAAATTAAAGGGACATATTTTCAATAAAGCAGCTGAGATGATGGAAGCTGCAGATACAGATACTCTGGAATTTGACGGAAAGAAAGTCAGAGATGCAGAGAGCGGCAAAGAAGTTTCATTAGTGGACATCGCAACAGCATCTATGTGCAACAATAATGAAACTTTCCAGGTGACAGAGACAAACAGTTCTCCAGTATCCCCACCACCATTTATGGTAGGAATGGTTGAGATTGAGCTTGATAAAGAGACAGGACATATTGAAATCTTAGATTATGTTGCGGTCGTAGATTGTGGAACACCAGTCAATCCAAATCTTGCAAGAGTTCAGGTAGAAGGCGGACTCGGTCAGGGAATCGGAATGGCATTGTATGAGGGTGTTGATTACACACCAAATGGATATGTAAAACAAAATTCTTTCATGCAGTATAAAGTTCCAGCAAGAGTCGATGTTGGAAAGCTTCGTGTAGAATTTGAGAGCAGTTATGAGCCAACAGGACCATTTGGAGCAAAATCCATTGGAGAGATCGTTATCAACACACCATCTCCAGCATTAGCCCATGCCGTATTTAATGCAACCGGATTATGGATCAGAGAATTGCCGATCACCAGTGAAAAGATCGTTATGGGATTATTGGAGAAAGAATAATATAACATGGATAAAATAAAAGCAGCGGTCATTTATCTTGCATCAGGAAACAGCAAACGTTTCGGTCAGGAGAATAAATTATTGCAAATGATCGGAACCAAGCCAATGTATCGTTATGGATTGGACCGATTGATCGATCTATGCAAAGATCATGAAGGGTTTGAGATCATTGTTGTCACACAGTATCAGGAAATTATGAAGCAAACGCAATACGACCCAATAACAACAGTGTTTTGTCCAGAAAGTAAATATGGGATTTCATGGTCGATCAAAGCAGGGATCAAAGCAGCGAAAGATGCAGAATTCTATACATTTTTCGTAGCAGACCAGCCCAATATGAAAAGAGAGACAATCGAAAGATTTCTCTCTTTTATGGCAGATGAATCTTGTGAACTTGGCTGTGTCAGAACAGAAGAAAACCTTGGAAATCCCGTATGGTTCTCAAAGAAATATAAACGAGAATTGTTATCGCTTACAAAAGATCAAGGTGGCAAGAAAATCCTCAAAAAACACATAGAAAATGCCAGATTTTTCAAGGTATTGGAAGAAACTGAACTTTGCGATATAGATTATCCAAAAGAAATGCAAGCAATGCTTGCAAAGCGAGGAAAAAGTAGTTAAAATATTATTTAAAATACAAAAGAGCGTGGAGGCCAAGTGATGGAATTATTAAAAGAGAGAATTCGAAAAGATGGAGTCGTGAAAGAAGGAAATGTCCTCAAAGTAGACCGCTTTTTGAATCATCAGATGGATGTAAAATTATTCCGTGAGATCGGTAAAGAATTTAAGAAACGTTTTGAAGGCGAAGATATCAATAAGATCCTTACGATCGAGGCATCAGGAATCGGAATCGCCTGTGTTGTGGCAGAGATTTTTGATGTACCAGTCGTATTTGCAAAGAAAACACAGACAAAGAACATCGCGGGAGATGTATATACAACAAAGGTAGAATCATTCACACATGGAAGAGTCTACGACATCATTGTATCCAAAGAATTCTTAGGAGAAGGAGATCATGTATTGCTGATCGACGATTTCCTTGCTAACGGTAAAGCCTTAGAAGGATTAGCGAAATTGGTCAAAGATTCCGGAGCAGAACTGGTCGGAGCAGGAGTCGTGATCGAGAAAGGATTCCAGCCAGGAGGAGATTTCTTAAGAAAACAGACACACTTAGAATCCCTTGCGATCGTAGATGCTATGGACGAGAAAACAGGAGAAATCACATTCCGTGAATAATGTCTTTGACGTTTTTGTAGGTAGTCTTGCATGTATGTGACAGAAATAAAAGAAAAACAAATATTTAAAAGAATCAAGGTGGCAACTCCGCATTTTTGCCACCTTGATTCTTTTAAATATTTGTTTTTCTTTTATTTCTGTCACATACACATGAAGTCTATTCAAACCACTACACAGTGTGTATGTTTTACTGTATTAGCATTAATAATATCTGTCCACCTCTATAAAAATTAAAAAACGATAACGTTTAACATACACCCATCAGCTTGAATTTTATTAATTTTATACAAGAATGTCTTCAGGTATTCATAAAAAGATAAAGAAAGATAGCGGTACGAAATGGTAGAATTCCATAGGATTTTTTGTAAAATCGCAGCCAACACGGGCACTGTTTGAACGTAGTGAGTTGTGCAGGAGTGTTGGCGGATCAGCGTTTTGCAAAAAATCCGTTGATGGAATTCGTTTTTCGTACCGCTATCTTTCTTTATCTTTTTATGAATACTCAATATATTCCCATCATACAATTAAAAAATTTTACAAAAACTTATCATTCCCACGTACCTTTCCTTAATCTCACAAGTTTATAGTTAAACACAACAGAGAATGATTGACTATATCAAAGGAGGATCTTATTGTGAGAACAATTCGCAGAAACATAGCAAGAAATGCAAAAAAATATGCAGCAAAAGCAACTGTATCAGCCATGATGTTAGCAGGCGGAGTTATGATGGCATCTCCAATCCTTTCATCAACAGTCAGCGCAGCGACAGAACATTGGAATGATGCATCTGCTTCTAAAACAGAAAGCTGGTCCACATGGAAAGCAAACTGGGATAAATACAGCACAAACTATGAAAATGTATCCCTAACACCAGGAGCGACAGAATCACAGCTTAATTTTGCATACTACAGCAAGACAGAAGAAACACCAAAAGTTAAGATCGCAACAAAAGCAGATATGTCTGATGCAAAAGAAGTCGAAGGAAAACAGACACAGGCAGTAGCGATCGAAAGTGTTCAGTACTATTCAAACAAAGCATCTGTAAATGATCTGAAAGAAAATACAACTTACTACTATCAGGTATTCCAGAACGGAAAATATCAGGATGTACAGAAATATTCTACAAAATCATTTAAAAATTATTCTTTCTTATATGTAGGAGATCCTCAGATCGGAGCATCTTCAGGACAGACAAGTACTGAAGGAGATGCGATGAAAGATAATAACTATGCAGCAAGAAATGATAGTTATAACTGGAACAACGTATTAAATAACGCGGTAAAACAGAATCCAAATCTAAGTTTTGTTGCATCCGCAGGAGATCAGGTAAATAACAATAACAATGAAAAACAGTATGCAGGTTACCTTGGAGCAGATGCTTTAAGATCTCTTCCAGTAGCAACAACGATCGGAAACCACGATTCTGGATCAGCACAGTATGAGATGCATTACAACAATCCAAATGCATTTGATACAGGTGGATATAGAAACACAGCAAAGTATACAGAAGGAAAGACAGCAGCAGGAACAGACTATTATTACACATATGGAAATACATTGTTTATCGTATTAGACACAAACAATTACAACTGTGCAACTCACGAAAATGTTATGCGTAAAGCGATCAAAGAAAATCCAAATGTAAAATGGAAAGTTGTAATGTTCCACCAGGACATTTATGGATCAGGATATGATCATTCAGATTCTGACGGAATGGTTTTAAGAACACAGTTAACACCATTAATGGATAAATATGATATTGATGTTGTACTTCAGGGACATGACCATACATACTCCAGAACATATCAGTTACAGAGTGATGGGCAGGCACATGATAAATTCGCAAAAACAGAAAATACAGCAAATTACGCAAAAGAAAACAACTGCTACGAAATCGTTGATACAACAAAAGGTGGAACGGTTGTAAATCCAAAAGGAACTGTATATTTAGAAGCAAACTCAGCAACAGGATCTAAATTCTACAATCTGATCACAGCAAAACAGGATTTCATTTCTGAGAGAAGCCAGACATGGACACCAAGTTATTCTGTAGTCAATGTAACAGATGACTCTTTTGAAGTTACAACATACGATGCGGACACAGGAAAAGTATTAGATGGATCATCTTCATATAAGATCGTGAAGAAAGCAGAAGATACCAAAAAAGATGATGCGAACTCAAATACAACAAAGAAAGATGATACAACAGCAGTACAGGCAAAAAACCAGACGATTACAGCAACAGCATCTTATAAGAAGAGTGAAACATCCAAAGCATTCAAATTAAATGCAAAAACAAATGGAAATGGAAAACTCACTTACACAACATCAAACAAAGCAGTTGCAACAGTTGATGCCGCAGGAAAAGTAACAGTCAAAGGACCAGGAGTTGCCAAGATCACAGTCAAAGCAGCAGCAACTACGGACTACAAAGCAGCTTCCAAAACAGTTACAGTGACTGTAGCACCAAAGAAACAGGGTATCTCTTTAGTAAATAAGATCAAAAAACAGCTAACGATCAAATGGAAAAAGAATACGAAAGCATCAGGATATCAAGTTGTATATTCTACAAACAAGAAATTTACAGGTAAAAAGACAGTAAGAAAAGCGAAAACAACAACATCTTACAAGATCAAAGGTCTGAAAAAAGGGAAAAAATATTACGTAAAAGTCCGCTCTTATAAAACAGTAAATGGAAAACGTATTTATGGAGCCTACAGCACAGTCAAAAAAGCAACAATCAAATAGAGATGATAAAGAATTAGTGTCGTAACTTAATTTATCAGACAGAGCAAAAGCCTGTGCCCGGAATGATAGATCCGGACACAGGCATTCTCTGATTTTTCTTTATAAATAAAAGGCTACGATTTATAGAAAGAAGACAACTTATGGAAAAAGCAGTATCATGGAAAAAAATCTTGATCTTCGCAATAGCAGTGTGTTTATTTGCAGGGATCATAGTCAAATGCAATCAGTTTCAGAAAACGCCATTGGCATCCTATAAAGGACAAAAATATGAAAAAGCAGTTGTAACAAAGATCATCAAAGATAATCTTGCAGAAGACGGAAGTCGTTATGGAACGCAGAAAGTTCTGGTCAAAATGACAACGGGAACCTACAAAGGAAAAGAAAAACAGGCGATCAATCCAAGCGGAACTTTATTTGGAGCTGACTGTAAAGTAGGAGCAAGGATCATTGTGATCGTAAATAAAAGTGGAACAAATGTAGGATTTACCGTATATAGTCAGGACCGTACCATGGCAATCTATGGATTTGCGTTGATCTTTGCAGCGGTGGTATGTGCGATTGGTGGGAAAAAAGGTGTTTATGCTATTTTAAGCCTTGTATTTGCATTTGCATGTATTATCGGTATTATGTTTCCGATGATGTATCGTGGAATTTCACCGATCGTGTTGACGATTATTGTAGCAGTGTTGACAACGATCGTAACATTAGGACTTCTTGGTGGATATTCGAGCAAAACAGTGTCCGCAATCCTTGGAACAGCGATCGGAGTCGTGATCGCAGCAGTGGCAGCGATGGCATTTGGAAAAGTAGCAGGGATCACAGGGTATAATGTATCGGATATCGAAGCATTGAACTATGTCGGACAAAATACAAAGATAAAGATCGGAGAATTGCTTTTTGCCGGAATCATCATTTCAGCATTAGGAGCCGTCATGGACGTTGGTATGTCCATTGCATCTACGATTCAGGAAATTTATGAAACAGACAAAACACTGTCCATGAAACGACTTTTTGTATCAGGAATCAATGTTGGAAGAGATATGATGGGAACGATGACGAATACACTGATCTTTGCTTATGTGGGCGGTGCAATAACAACATTAGTGATCAATTACGCATATGATCTAAGCTACAGACAGTTAGCGAACTCTTATGTGATCGGAATTGAGATCATGCAAGGACTATCTGGAAGTCTTGGTGTTGTATTAACAGTACCGATTACAGCATTGATCGCATCATTTCTTGCAGTGCGCAAAAAATAAATTTTATAATTCACAAAATAAATCATAAATACGGTCTATGGATTTTATAAAAAACATCTATAAATCTATTGACACAGAAAAAAATTTCATGTATCGTAAAAACATCAAAACAAGGAGAAACTAAGATGACAACAAGTAAGATGAATAATTGCACATTTTATTACTTTAGCTTTCAGGGTTATTATTTTTATCCTGACTATTTTTGTTGCAATGAATCATCGCCAAAACTTATGTCACTTTAAACCGACAGAGTAAAACATTTAAGGCATGCATTCTTGCAACAGAGTGCATGCCTTTTCTTTTTACTCAAAGAAACAAAGGCCGCACCAGAGAAGCAAGATAGAAACGACTTGCCAGGAAAGGACGAACATCATGATTATTATTTTAAAGAAACAGGCAGAAGAAGCAAAGATCAACGCATTAAAGAAAGAGATGGAAGAGCAGGGACTGGGAATCCACGAATCCGAAGGTGTTAATACAAGGATCCTTGGATTAGTGGGAGATACATCTGTTGTAGATATGCGTCATATCATGGCAAACAGCATCGTTGAAAATGTACAGCGTATTCAGGAGCCATACAAGAAGGCCAACAGAAAATTCCATCCAAACGATACAGTTGTTGATGTAAATGGAGTAAAGATTGGTGGTGGAAACTTCCAGGTGATCGCAGGACCATGTTCTATTGAGACAAAAGAACAGATCACAGAAGTCGCAAACGATGTGAAGAATTCTGGTGCAGGATTATTAAGAGGAGGAGCTTTCAAACCAAGAACTTCCCCATACTCTTTCCAGGGACTTCATGGAGAAGGATTAGAATTATTATTAGAAGCTAAGAAAGCAACAGGACTTCCAGTTGTTACAGAGATCATGGATGCAAGTCATCTTCCATTATTCGAAGATGTGGACCTGATTCAGGTTGGAGCAAGAAATATGCAGAACTTTGAATTATTAAAAGAATTAGGAAAGATCAACAAACCAATCTTATTAAAGCGAGGACTTGCAGCAACGATCGAAGAATGGTTAATGAGTGCAGAATACATTATGGCAGGTGGAAATGAAAATGTAATCCTTTGTGAGAGAGGAATCCGAACATACGAAACAGCCATGAGAAATACATTAGATCTTTCTGCAATTCCTATGATCAAGAAGAAATCCCATCTTCCAGTCATGGTAGATCCATCTCATGCAACAGGAATCAGAGATATGGTAGAGCCAATGGCATTAGCAGCGATCGCAGCTGGGGCCGATGGATTAATGGTAGAAGTTCATAATGATCCAGCCAAAGCATTATGTGATGGACCACAGTCACTGACACCAGAACAGTTTGATACATTGATGAAGAAGGTAAATAAGACAAGAGAATTCTTTCAGGCATTATAACTAGAAAAAATCTTGCTGAGAATTGTAAATTGGGATATACTATAACTAAAGAAAGAAAAAGACAACCCGGGAATCCATTGATTTCCGGGTGTTTGTCAGTTTTATAGATTCTAGGGAAAAAGGAGAGATATCTTATGAAAGTAATCGTCGGACTGGGGAATCCGGGAAAGAAATATGACAACACAAGACACAATATTGGATTTGAAGCCCTTGATTATATTGCAGACAAAGAAGGCATAAGTATAAATACAGGGAAACACAAAGCATTGATCGGAACTGGTTATATGGGAGGAGAAAAAGTCCTTCTTGTGAAACCACAGACATTTATGAACTTAAGCGGGGAAAGTCTTCGTCCAATCATGGATTTCTATAAATTAGAGCCAGAAGATTTTATCATTATTCATGATGATATCGACCTTGATGTTGGAAGACTGCGTATCCGAAGAAAGGGAAGTGCAGGGGGACATAATGGACTGAAAAGTATCATCAGTCATTTAGGAAGTATGGATTTCCCAAGGGTGAAGATCGGTGTTGGAGAGAAACCAAAAGGATATGATCTGGCAGATTATGTATTAGGACATTTTACAAAAGAAGAACAGGCAATCTTTGCGGAACGTTTTGATGAAGTGTACGATGCAGTACAGCTGATCGTTATGGGCGACATCACAGAAGCGATGAACCGCCACAATAAGAAAAAGTAGGGATAGAAAGTGTTAGAACATATATTAAAAGACGATCCGGTATACAGACAATTAAAGGATGAGGTCGAAGATTACTGTGGCCCGGTTCTTGTATCAGGATGCACCGATACAGCCAAATGGCATCTGACCAGTCTGATCGGAAATCATAAGAAAAAGCAATTTAAGATCATCATCGTACCAGACGAGAACAAAGCAAGACAATGGGTCGAGGCAAGTCATTTCTTTGGAGAAAAGGTTCAGTATATTCCAGCAAAAGATCCATTATTCTATACAGCTGATGTTCATGGAAATGCAATCGCAAGAGACCGTATGCTGGCGATCAAGCAGATCGTGGATGACAAATGTGGAACCTTTGTGATGACGATCGATGCTGTGATGGATCAGGTTGTTCCATTAAGTGATATCAAGAATCATAAGATGACGTTTAAAATGGGAGAGACACTGGAAGAGGCAACGATCGCAGAAGAATTTGTTGCCAGAGGCTACGAAAAAGCACCATTTGTTGAGGCTCCAGGCGAGTTTGCTGTGCGAGGAGGGATCATTGATATTTTCCCATACACGCAGGAAAGCCCATATCGTATCGAACTATGGGGAGATGAAATTGATTCGATCCGAAGTTTTGATAAAGAAAGCCAAAGATCCATCGAAGAAGTCGATACTCTGACCATTTATCCGGCATCAGAGATCATTTTAAACCAGCCAAGGATTGAACATGGTCTTCGAAATATGGAAGAAGATTATGAGAAGTTATCACAGAAGTTTAAAAAAGAAAAAAAATATGATCAGGAAGCCCGCCTAAGAAAAGAAATGGACCGTGTTCGTGAGGAATTAAGGGAACTTCATATGTTGATCGGAGTAGAAGGTTACCTCCCATATTTTTATGAAAATACAGAATGCATCTTAGATTATTTCCCAGAAGAAAGCATGATCTATATGGATGAACCAAAACATATCAGAGAACGTGCAGATGCATTTTATCTGGAATTCTCAGAGAGTATGAAAAGCCGTCTGGAAGGTGGGTATCTTCTGCCTAAACAGGCAAATACGGTGACAGATTATGAGAGCATTTTATATCAGATCGAGAAACATAAGATGCTATGTTATTCGATCTTATCTGCTGAGATCAATGATTTTAGAGTTGCTAGAACCTTATTTATGGATACAAAATCCATTCAGTCTTATAACAACAGTTTTGAGCAGTTAGTCAAAGATCTTACCAAATATCAGAGTAAGGACTACAGGATCGTTGTTGCTTCTCCATCTGTTACAAGAGCGAAACGTCTAAGCAGTGATCTGAGAGAAAATGGTTTGGTTGTGACATATGATAAGGACTTGAAATATGGAGTGGAAGCAGGGCAGATTGTTGTCACAGCAGGAAAGCTTCTGACAGGAATTGAATATCCGGCAGCCAAATGGGTATTGATCTCAGAAGGAGACATTTTCAAAGGAAGAGAAGAAAAAAAGCGCCGAAAGAAAGAGAAGAAAAAACAAGGAGAAAAGATCCGAAGTTTTGCAGATATCAATATCGGTGATTACGTTGTTCATGAAAAACATGGAGTCGGTATTTACCGCGGTATCGAAAAGATCACAACAGATGGGGTTGAAAAGGACTACATCAGTATTGAATATCAGGGCGGTGATAATTTATTTATTTTAGCATCAGCCCTAGACCAGATCGCAAAATACGCAAGTGCAAATGCAAGAAAGCCGAAACTTCATAAATTAGGTGGAAATGAATGGAAGAAGACGAAAACACGTGTCAAAGGTCAAGTCAAAGATATTGCGGAAGAACTCGTGCAGTTATATGCACTAAGACAGGCAAAAGAAGGATATGTCTATGATAAGGACTCTGTATGGCAGAAAGAGTTTGAAGAATTATTTCCATACGATGAAACGCAGGATCAGTTAAATGCGATCGATGATACGAAAAGGGATATGGAAAGCAAGAAGATCATGGACCGACTGATCTGTGGAGATGTTGGCTATGGCAAGACAGAAGTAGCGATCCGTGCAGCATTTAAGGCAGTAGACAATGGAAAACAGGTGGCGTATCTCGTACCAACCACGATCCTTGCACAGCAGCATTACAATACATTTGCACAGAGATTTCATGATTACCCGATCACCGTACGCATGATGTCCAGATTTTGTACAGCAAAAGAGCAGAAAGAGACGATCGAAGGACTCAAAAATGGAACGGTAGATGTCGTGATTGGAACGCATCGTTTATTGTCCAAAGACATGCAGTATAAGAATCTGGGACTGCTCGTAATTGATGAAGAACAGCGTTTTGGTGTGACACATAAAGAAAAGATCAAGACAATGAAAAAAGATGTTGATGTCTTATCATTATCTGCTACACCAATTCCAAGAACCCTGCATATGAGTCTGATCGGAATCCGTGACATGAGTGTATTAGAAGAACCACCGCATGACCGAAGAGCGATCCAGACATATGTTATGGAATATAATGAAGAACTGGTCAAAGAAGCGGTCTACCGCGAAATGACACGTGGCGGGCAGGTATATTATGTGTATAACCGCGTCAATAATATCGCAGAAGTGACAGCCGAATTACAGAGATTGCTTCCAGATGCGAAAGTTGCATTTGCACATGGACAGATGAAAGAACGCGAACTGGAAGAGATCATGATGGGATTTATGAACCATGAGATCGATGTCCTGGTATCTACAACGATCATCGAGACAGGACTAGATATTCCGAATGTAAATACAATGATCATTCACGATGCCAACCAGCTTGGGCTGTCCCAGTTGTATCAGTTAAGAGGACGTGTCGGAAGATCAAATCGAAATGCATTTGCATTTTTGATGTACAAAAAAAACACACTGTTAAAAGAAACCGCAGAAAAACGATTACAGGCGATCCGGGAATTTACAGATCTGGGATCCGGTTATAAGATTGCAATGCGAGATTTGGAGATCCGCGGAGCAGGAAATCTTTTGGGACAGGCACAATCCGGTCATATGGAAGCAGTTGGATACGATCTGTATTGCAAGATGCTGAATGAAGCAGTCTTGAGATTAAAAGGCGAATTAAAAGACGAGGATGAATTTGACACAACACTCGATCTTGATATCAACGCATTTATTCCATCAACGTATGTATATAATGAATATCAAAAACTGGAATTATACAAACGTATTTCATCTATTGAATCCAAAGATGAAATGGAAGATATGACAGACGAGTTGATCGACCGTTTTGGGGAAATGCCGAAAGCAGTCCACAACCTGTTATATGTTGCATATTTGAAATCATTAGCTCACCACGCTTATATGACAGATGTGAAACAAAAAGGAGAAAAAGTCTCATTTGAAATGAAACCAGATGCAGCCGTGGATGTAGAAAAAATCCCAGCGATATTAGAAGAATACAAACGTGAATTATCCTTCCAGGCAGGCAAGAATCCGACGTTTGTACTGGATCTGTCAAAGACAAAGAAAGTGAAGCAGTTAGAAAAGATTGAACATTGTGTGAACTCGCTCAATTCATTGATAATCCGATAAGTTTGTGCTATAATATCGCCAGACATTAGCCTAATATAATCATAATATGAAGGAGAAAATGAAATGAAGAAATTAGCAAAGAAGTTGCTATGTTTAACTGCAGTTCTTGCGTTAACTCTTTCTTTATTTACAGGATGTAAAAGCAAGAATGAGAAGACATTATTTGAATATGCAGGACAAGAAGTAACATTCCAGGAAGCACATGTATATGCAAGAATCATGCAGTATCAGGCAGAAGCTCAGTACGGAGCATACTTCGGAGACAGCATGTGGTCTATGCAGGTCGGAACAGACAGCAAAGGAAAGAAGATCACAATGCAGCAGTCTGTCAAAGACAGCGTTATCAACCAGTTAAAACAGATCAAAGTTTTAGCAGCACACGCAGACGACTACAACGTGAAGTTAACAAAATCTGAGAAGAAGCAGATCAAAGAAAGCGTAACTGCCTTCGCAAAAGACTCAACAGGTAAGAAAGTCATGAAGAAGACAGAAGCAGATAAAGATATGATCCAGAAACTGTACGAAGAAAGCACGATCGCAAGTAAAGTTATGCAGGCGATCATCAAGAAAGCAAACGTTACAGTAACAGATGACGAAGCCAAAACTGTTAAAGTTTACAAACTTGTCTTCACAACAAAGACAACAGACAGCAAGACAGGAAAAGAAAAAGACATGACAGCCGCTGAGAAGAAAGATCAGCTAAAGAAAGCAAAATCCGCATTAAAGATGATCAAGAAAGGTCAGAGTATCAGCTCTGTAGCTAAGAAGTTCAGCGTAAACTCTGACAACGAAGAATCCTATACAAAAGGAAAAGCCACATTAGGAACAAAATTCGAAACAGCAGCAGCAAAACTTAAGAAGAACCAGGTAAGCGGAGTCGTAGAATTAGACGATGCATACGTGATCATCAAGATGTTAAATCCAAACGACACAACAGCAGCTGCATCAAACAAATCCACACTGCTTCAGGAAAAACAGCAGGCAGCATACGAGAAAGTCTACAAGAAGTGGACAAAAGATGCAGACAAGAAGTGGGATGACAAGAAGTCTGTAGATCAGGATCTGTGGAAAGAAGTTAAGTTCAAATATAAAGCTACAACAGCATCTACAGCAGCAACAACAACTACAACAACAGCGGCGAAGAACACAACAACAGCTGCGAAGAATAAATAATTATAAAAGAGTAAATAATTACAAGAAATAAAAAGACCGGAGATAACGGGAATAGTTATCTCCGGTCTTTTTGACTTTCTGTGATCACACAGGCACCGAGTTGTTCACTATTCAAATCATCACGGAATGTGTATGTTTTACCATACCAATACCGTTTTCCATACACAACTACTCAGATTTTTCAATACTGTAATTGTCCACACTATAGACTTCTGGTATATGATAAAAAATAAATAAACGACAGGAAAAGCAGCATTGGAATTTTGCCACGTTTTTTACGGATTCGCAGTCGGCTTGGTGCAATGTCTGAGCCTCAAAGAGTAAGGTATTTCAATACCTTTGAAGGCGAGTTTTGCAAGGAAAGCCGACGGATAAGCGATCTGTAAAAAACGTGTGTAAAATTCCCTAGCTGCTTTTCCTGTCGTTTATTTATTTTTTATCATATACTCAAAGCCTACAGCTGGCCAACTACATAATCAAAAATTATGCCTGAGCCTTAGCCCACTCAGCAAATTTAGCACTTTCAACTTGAGCTTCATCCATACTAGAAGCTTTCACACCATAGTAGAATTTAATCTTAGGTTCTGTACCAGAAGGACGAACGCAAACCCAAGCTCCACCTTCAAGTTCATAGTAAAGAACGTCAGAAGCAGGAAGTCCTGTAGGTTCTACGTTACCACTTTCTACATCAAGAACAGTATCTTTGCTGTAATCACGGATCTTAAGAACTTTATAACCAGCGATATCTTTTAATGGGTTTTCACGTAAATTAGCAAGCATAGCTTTCATCTTATCCATACCTTCTAATCCTGGGAAGTCCATTGCTGTGATGCTGTCTACGCAGTATCCGTATTTCTCATACATGTCGATCATAACATCCCATAATGTCTTACCTTTTGTTGCATAGTAAGCAGCAGCTTCACAAAGAGCAACTGTAGCAGAAACAGCATCTTTATCTCTTGCATATGTACCGATCAGGCATCCGTAGCTTTCTTCTAATCCGAACAGATATGTACCTTTTCCAGACTGCTCAAATCCAAGGATTTCTTTACCGATCCATTTGAATCCAGTTAATACTTCGATCAGCTTCACATTGTAAGCCTTCGCGATCTCATCGACAAGGTTTGTTGTAACGATAGATTTAACAACAGCACCATCTGCTGGAAGAGATCCAGCTTTTTCTTTCTTCTGGCTTAATACATATTCGCATAATAAAGAACCAGACATATTACCTGTTAAAGGAATATATTCTCCGCTCTTAGCATCTTTTACATATACACCTAAACGGTCAGCATCAGGGTCAGTAGCAAGAACAAGATCAGCATCTTTTTCTTTGGCAAGAGCAAGACCTAATGCAAATGCTTCTTTTGCTTCTGGGTTTGGATAGCTGACTGTTGGGAAGTCACCATCTGGAAGTTCCTGTTCTGGAACAACATATACATTCTTAAATCCAAGATCGTCAAGTACGCGACGTACTGGAAGATTACCTGTTCCATGGAGAGGAGTATAAACGATCTTTAATTTGGAAGCCATCTCATCGATGGAAGCCTGGTTGATCACCTGTTTTTCAACTTCTGCGATATAAGCGTCATCAACTTCTTTACCGATCACTTCATATAAACCTGCAGTTACGGCATCTTCTTTAGACATTGTCTTGCAAGTTGAAATGTCAGTGATCGCATTAACTTTCGCTGTAACACCTGAAGCATGAGGATCTGTAAACTGAGCACCATCTTCCCAGTATACTTTGTATCCATTGTACTGAGGTGGGTTATGGCTGGCTGTTACGTTGATACCAGCGATACAGTCTAAATGTCTTACGGCAAATGATAATTCTGGTGTTGGACGTAAGGATTCGAAGATAAATGCTTTGATTCCGTTAGCAGCAAGAGTGCGGGCTGCTTCGTCAGCGAATTCAGGAGACATATGTCTTGAATCAAATGCGATAGCAACACGTTTCTTATCTGTTCCCTGTTCTAAGATATAATCAGCTAATCCTTGAGTAGCCTTTCTTACAACATAAATATTCATACGGTTGATACCAGCACCGATGATTCCACGAAGTCCAGCAGTACCAAATGCAAGATCTGCGTAAAAACGTTCTTTGATTTCATTTTCATCGTTCTCGATAGCTGTTAATTCTTTTTTTGTATCTTCATCAAAATAAGGATTAGAAAGCCATTCCTGATAAGTTTCTTTGTAGTTCATAAATTACTCCTCCTTTAAGTTATAAAAATGCCTTTTGTTTAATTATACCTTAAAACTCATGAAAAAACATTATAAATTTGTACATATTTTTCGAGGAAAATCGAGCGAGCTTCTTTATTGTGAATAAACTCCTCTAATTTCTCGATATATCGTGGAGAAATCCAATGTTTTTTGTGTGCCATATACTGATTCGAGATCTTCCAGAATTTTTCCGGAAATAAAAACAATCCATACAGGCATAAAAGATCATCTTTTGACAAAGGCATAAAGCGGTCATAGTTTGATAAAAAGGTTTCACAAAAGGCAAAATTATAATTATTTTTCTCAAGTGCCTTCTTTAGGAAATAATAAACATCCAGAATCGGATATCCATGGTAAAAATGTTCAAAATGGATCGTAGCTGGGGCAGAGGATGTCATGATGATATTATGGTGATTATAAGCCCCATGACACCATCCACGGCGAGAAGGTGTGGTTTCATTTAAGATTTGGATAGAACGCTCCATCTGTTCCCAGAAGGCTTTCGTCTGTTCCAAAAATAAATATTCAAAAATCCCTTTCTTTTTGCGTTTGCGTATGTAACGTGCAATACTTTTTAATTCCAAATATTTTTGCTCATAATATGTGGAAATGGATGTATATTTTCTAAGATTTTCAGATGAAAAAGAAATAGCAAGACAATGATTATGAAAGCTTGCGAGATTTTCCGCAGAAGATCTGATATCTTTTAAAGCATGAATATCACATTCCGTACCCAAATAAGTTTTTCTAAGCGCAAATGTTTCGTAATACCGGTCAAAAGTAAGAAAATATCCGTCTTTGTTTAAAATGTACTGGTCGGTTTTATAAAAATGATGGTCATGCATCGCCAAAGTCCATTCAGAAACAGCACCAAGACGTTCTTCTGATAGAGAAGTCTGGGATAAAGCATAGACATCATTTTCTCCAAAACACAAAACACAGCCCCGGCCCCGTCGGGTATGAGAGACAGAAATATCATATTGATCCAGCAGTGCCTGATATTTTTCGTTCAACATAGATCCTCCTTTATGTTCTACCTCTAATGATATGAAAATAAGACTAGGAATATGATAGAAACTTGCCATGAAAGTATAAATAGGATATACTGAACTTATCTCAGAAAGGAGTATATGAACTATGAGAAAAAGATTTTTATTAATTTCAACAATCATCGTGCTAAGCGCATTTACATTTGCAGCTTGCGGAAAGAAGAGCCCAAGCAGCCCTGAATCAACAAACAGCGAGACGACAACAGCAGAACCTACAACAGAAGAAAACACAGAAAAAGACACGACAGAAGAAGAAAAACCAGTTGCAACAGCAACATCAGAAGAAAGCACAAAAGAACAGACAAAGACAACAACAGCAACAAAGAAAGATGAACAGGCCAAACCAAAGAGTGCAACAGGTACTTATAATGGATTTGCAGATACAAGTTCTGTAGAGATTGAGATGCCTGACGGAAGTTACCAGACATTTATGGTGAATGATGAAGACCTTGTGAATAAATTAAATGATATGGACGAAGGAACTAAGATCACATTTACATATGGAGCTGTGGAAGGACAGGCGAATATGGAGATTCTTTCTATTGAATAATTTAGTTTTTTATCTATCTGAATAAAGAAATAATAGACTCAACATAAATAAAAACCGAGGATAAAGGGATATTTATGTTGGGTCTGTTTTTCTTAAGGTTCACAGGGATTTTACGAAGTCAGAAAAATGAAGAAATCAGAAAAACAGAAGTAGTAATATTAAAAAAGAACAAGATATGGAAATTGCCAGATAACATAAGGTCTACGGTATCAATGTCTACGTTTTTTGTCGTTACAGACTATTCATTTCATTTTGACTACTGCTGGAATTATAGTATACGCATTTTGGAGTTTCATGTATTCTAAAAATCTTGTCTGAAGGTTTTCTTTTTTAGTTAATGTCCAGCTAATTGTTGAACAATAACAATGAAAGAAGTATGTTATGTTGTTAATGGAGTAAGTCTTGACATAAAAAAAATGAAATGATATTCTAATAATAGAAAAAGGTGCTACCGATATGACGGTCACCTGATATTTAATGAATCAAAAAATGATCGCTTAAATTGACAGGTTTAGGGCGATCATTTTTCTGTCTTGGCATCATGCTTTCCGCGATTGTAGCCAAGACTATAACATGCGATACACAATGATAGTACAGCAATTAAGCTTTCAATCGTTAGCATAATTCAAGTCCCCTTTCCGTCGAATTTCTCTTTTTCAAGAGATGATCTATGTAATCGGGGCTATAACTCCCACGTAGGAAGTGACCGCCATTCACGTCAAAGTGAAGTAACACCTGTTTTTTATTTTATCAAATCATGTATACTTATTCAATTAAAATATTCTATTTATTAAATTTTATAAAGTATACAATATTAATTTGATATTTTTGAGTTTATATTTTAAATATTTTGACAAATCGGTGCAGTAGAACCCCTTTTACCTTCTGTTAATAAACACAAAAATTATTAACCAGTACCGCTTAAGGTCTCTGGAACCTTAAGAAATCACAAGCTCCTGCAGGTAAAAAAATATGCGTTGTTAAAAGAAAATATGTTATGATGAAAGAAAAACAGAAAGGATATTAATATGACAAAGATTAAATTAACAGATAACCTTTCCTTATCTCAGATCATCCGAGGTTTTTGGAGACTAGATACTTGGGAATTATCAACAGACGAACTTATTGATAACATGAAATCAAGCATAGACTTAGGTGTAACATCTTTTGATACAGCAGAGATTTATGCAGATACTTTATGTGAATCTCAGATAGGTGAAGCATTTGCCAAAGATCCGGCATTAAGGGGAAAAGTAGAGCTGATTTCAAAAACAGGAATTTACAAACAAGAAATTAATGGAGAATCATTTGGGTATTATAATACAACTTATGATAGAATCGTACGATCCTGTAAAGAAAGTCTTCAGAGATTACATACAGATTATCTTGACCTATATTTAATTCACAGAGAAGACCCTCTTTTAGATCCATGGGAGGCAGGCAGAGCAATGCTGGATCTGAAGAAAGAAGGGCTGATCAAAGAAATCGGAGTGTCAAATTTTGATCCATTTAAATTTGATGCAATGAATAAAGCGGTTGACGGAGCACTTGTAACGAATCAGATTGAATGGAACCCAGTATGTTTTGAACATTTTAATTCTGGAATGATGGATTATCTGACAGTTAATAAAATTCATCCAATGATATGGTCACCACTTGCAGGAGGAAGATTATTTCAAGAAGATGATCTACGATGTAAGAAAGCAATGGATAAGATCAAAGAAATCGCTGAGAGACATAACTGTGAACCAGATACGATCGTGTATGCATGGATCATGTATCATCCAGTACAGGCAATGCCGATCGTTGGAAGCAGAAAGGTTGAGAGGATTGAATCTGCAGTGAAAGCAATGGATGTTAAATTAGAGCATTATGAATGGTACGAGATTTATGCAGCAAGCGGACAGCAGCAGATAAGATAATGAATAAAATGAATGAAAATAGAAAAATCGTGTTAGATACTTTAAATGAGCAGAACATCGAATATGAAATGTTTGAACATCAAGCGGTATACACAGTCGATGAAATCGAAGACTCTGACCTGTGGAATCATGAGAATGGAATAGGTGCTAAGAATTTATTTTTACGAGATGGCAGCGGAAAGCATCATTTTCTTGTGATCATTCGGGAAGACAAGCAGGCGGACCTTAAGAAAGTAAGAGATGAGATTGGAAGTTCCAGACTAAGTTTTGCCTCAGCCGAGCGTCTAATGAAATATTTAAATATTGAACCCGGATCTGTTTCGCCGTTAGGCGTTTTGAACGATCAGGAATGTGTGATTCCGGTATTCTTTGACGAAGATCTGAAAGAATATGAATACATTGCAGTCCATCCAAATGATAATACAGCAACGATCTGGATGAAACTTGTTGATCTTGTGAATGTCATAAAGTTGCATGGAAATCAAGTGAAATTTATCAATGTGGAATAAAATTCATGAATAAGAAAAAGAACACAAGATTCTTTGATTTTTTGAGAATTGAGGACTATAATGTAGCCAATATAAAGAGTCAAAAGAATAAAGAGAAAGAAGGCAACGAACAAGATGAGTTATTATAGTGTGAATTTACCAAGTTATACGATCGGAGAGGGATGTTATAAAGAGATTCCGCATACAACAAGATTTTATGGAAAAACAGCTGTTGTGATTGGTGGAAAGATCGCAATGTCTAAAGCAAAAGATAAGATCTTAGAAGGAATCAAAGATTCCGATGTAGAAATCCTTGATTTTATCTGGTACGGTGGTGATTCCACCTATGAAAATGGTAACGCATTGATCGACATGGACGTTGTCAAGAAAGCAGACATGATCTTCGCAGTCGGTGGAGGACGTGCCTGTGATACATGTAAATACGTGGCAAATGAAATGGATAAACCATTATTCTGCTTCCCAACCGTAGCATCAAACTGTGCATCTGTCACAGCAATCTCTGTAATTTATAACCCAGATGGATCATTCAGAGAATATTACTATCCAAAGAATGCAAACCATACATTCATCGAATCATCCATCATCGCTGATTCACCAGAAGAATTATTATGGGCAGGAATCGGAGATGCATTAAGCAAAGAATGTGAAGCAGTATTTGCATCCAAAGAAGACGAATTATCCCATACACCAATGATGGGAGTACAGCTAAGCAAGATCTGTACTACACCACTTGTTGAATATGGAAAGAAAGCATTAGACGACTTAAGAGCAAATAAAGTATCTTATGAATTAGAACAGGTAGCGTTAGACATCATCATCAGTACAGGATTAGTATCTAACATGGTAAGTGCAGCACCAAAATATTACTATAACTCAAGCCTTGCACACTGTGTATATTACGGATCAACCGTTACAAAAGGCGGAGAAAAACATTTACATGGAGAAATCGTATCATTAGGTGTGCTATGTCTGTTAACTTTCGGAAAAGAATACGAAGAAAGAGAACGAATCGCAAAATTCAATTTGAGTATGGGATTGCCAGTATGCTTTGAAGACATTGAGATTACAGAAGATGATTTTGATGCAATGGCAGAGAAAGCAATGACCACTACAGAATGGGACTTCAAACCTGAGAATGCTGGGGTTACGAAGGAAAGCTTTATTCAGTGTATGAAAGAAACAGATGAATATGGTAGAAGTATAAAATTTTAATTTGTAAGTTGGCCAACTGTAGATTTCGAGTATATGATAAAAAATAAAT
>ENA-OPDI01000091-OPDI01000091.1-human-gut-metagenome-genome-assembly--contig:-NODE-91-length-108260-cov-6.619482_pt1 | contig 108260 bp, 91 predicted proteins | sample MGYA00241262_ERZ501504 | MGnify/ENA primary metagenome ERZ501504 (study PRJEB25962, sample SAMEA2042570) | human gut metagenome | biome: human gut; feature: human-associated habitat; material: faeces...
TTTTTCCTGTAATGACATTTCTGACAGCAATTGCTGTAATTCATGTATTTCCATAAATACTCCTTATGTTCAATCCGTTTATTTCTAATGTTCATTTCTCCAAAGAGCACCTGAGCTGTTTTTCTGCTTTTTCAATATAATTGTATCATGCAAGCGGCCTTACGGTTCCTTCCGTAATTCCATTCTCATTAAACGCATCGACTCTCACATACACCGTTTCGCCTTCTACCAGCGCTCCAATATTTTGCTCCGGCATAAAGGTCATGCAGCTGTGATACAGCTTGTCCGGTGCAAAACCCCAGAGGACGTTGTATCCGACAGCGTCTGTCTGTGGCTCGATGGTGATGCGCATATCCATAGTTCCGGTCCGCTCTGCCTGGTACTGCGGTGCGGATGGTTTTTCGCCGTTGCCAAGGCCGAAAACACGAAGGCCGGAGATGCATGGATTCTGGTTGTACGGCACTTCAAAAACAGTGAGTTTCAGATAACGGATCTGTACACCCTCTTCTTTTACGATGAAATCATGCGGCAAATTGGTTTCTGCGTCTGATTTATCTGCCAGAACAAAATAGTTTGTTCCATCGGCGGATGCCTCAAGCAGCCATCTGGTCTTATGCTGGCTCGGGTCGATATATCGTTCCCCCTGACGCTCGCCCGGCAGAGGTGAATCGATTTTGTCATCTGCAAAATTGATCTGTACGGCGCGGACATCTTTTACCTCACCAAGATCCATCGAAATCCACTCACCCGGCTGATTTCCGGCTGCGCGCCACCAGGTCTGGATATTTTCATCTGTCGCAAACGACGGTTCTCTGCCTTCTTCCGAGGACGATGCCGTCATTGCTTTCTGATAGCTTAAGAGATACCACTCCGGTTCTGCCCATGGGTCTTCTTTTGCCTGCTCCACCGCCATCGGCCAGTCGCCGAACTGCTGATTGCAGAACAGGACACCATCTTTGTCGAAGCCTGCCCGCCAGATGCCGACGCGACGCTCCATATCGTGGTTTTTGCTGATCTGCATTGTCGCGGTATGCCACCAGTTTCCATAGCGGTCTTCCATCGTCGAACCGTGGCCTGCACCGCGCAGGAATCCGCCCGGTTTGTAGGAGTACGGATTATTCTTCGCCAGATGGAACGGGCCGAGCGGAGAATCGCTCTCGTAAACACCATCGCCATAAACGTTAAATTCCGTTCCCGGACCAGCGTACTGGAGGTAATAGTTTCCGTCGTGTTTCGTCATCCATGCGCCCTCGATGAATGGTCTCTGGCTGAACATGATTTTGGCAAATCCAATCTGCTCCTCCGTCAGTTCATCGACCGGTTTTCCCTGTGCTTTCAGAAATTCTTTAAATTTTTCTACAGCTTCCTCTTCGCTGAGCGGCATTTTGGAATGGTTTTCTCCCACACGCTCATATCCGATTCTTTCCGGATTTCCGTAAATCAGCTCGATCCGCTCGGTCTTCGGCACCATTGTCTCTTTGTCGAGCTCGACGCCCCAGATCGGCGTCACGTTGTTGCAGCCCCAGTAAAAATAGAGTTTTCCATCATCATCGAGAAACAGATTCGGATCCCAGAAATCGAAAGTTCCCGGGATGCGCTCGAACGGGCCGTTCAGGATATCTTTTGTGCGGTAAAAATCACAGATCGTGCCGCGGCGGGATGCGCTGAAATAGACGTAATCGCCGACCACGCGCACATCCGGCGCATAGTCATACAGCGGCAGGCTCTCCGGCAGCCGGTGGCTCTCCCAGTGTACCATATCCTCCGAAACCCAGACGCTCAACGTCATGGATGCAAAAATATAATATTTTCCCTGAAATAAAATCATCGACGGATCGGCGGCCTCGCGGGAAATCTTGTCCTCACCGCTTCTCATATCCTGAATGAACTGGTAACGGTAATCCATATTTAACGGATTGCAGAAATACTGTTTTTTCATCAAAATTCCTCTTTCCGGACGGTACGTAAAAACCCCTGTTCGTACATCCTTTTTTCTTATGATAGAAAAAGTTTAGCATATCCCGCAAAGAAAGAAAATGTTCTGATTTGACTTTTTTGTTGCACTTTTTGGACTGTTTTTTGTCTCATGTATTGGACAAATTCCTGTCAAAAATAATACTCTTTGATATGCATCTTTATATATGTTGCTTAGCATTTAAACAGCGCAGATCATTAACTGATCTCTAAAGCAAGGGTGAAAAGCCTATTTTTTGAGCTCTCACCCTTGAATATCATAGAACAACGATTTCATTTACAGACTGTTCCACAGTATTCCGGAAAATCTGTTTCTTGCAACTCTCACTCCACAGAACTGATTTTTTATGTCATTTTTGTATCTTTTCCTTCCATTTCTGTATTGTTTCTGTAAAGACATGCTCTTTTTGCTTTTCATCTTCCTGTGCCTCATACTTAGATAATAAGGAATTAAGTTCCCTGTCCCATACCGAATAAAATCGAACGGTGTTTACTTCTTCCTGTATCGTTTTGATTTGTTTTTGATCTTGTCTCGAAAGACTCCGCATTCGTTTTTCTAGTTCCTTTTTGTAAATAGAAACCCCTTGCGGAAATCTTATATTGCTTGCCTCTCTTCTATCTTCTAACTCTATTCCTTTTCCTGATAAAACTTCTTCACTGTATAGCATTTGTAAAAAGGAGACTGCTTTTAAAGGTTGCTTTGTGTTCTTATTAATTCCTGCATAAAGTGTAACATTTGCAGTGAATCCGCCTTCCTGATTCGGCATTGCAAATACCGTATGAACTGTTTTTTCACCTCCAAGTTCTTCCAAATCATTTAGACTTACTACTCCTGTATCTTTTATTTTCCAGTTTAAAGCTAATGATCTTGTTTTTAATGCTACTGTTTCATCCAAAACTTTTTTTATCTGCTCTTCCGAATATAGAAGTGTTTTTTTCTTATAATCAACTACCTCACTAAATGTATCAAAAAATTGAACCCCACTTCTTTGCCCTACAATCTGTTGAATTGCTTTTTCTTTTTGTCTGGCTAATTCCAGCCAATTTCTTGATATTTCTGTATTTTCCGGTAAATCCTGTGTTGTAAATGCATATAGAAAATAATCGTATGTCATAGGAATCAGTATTTGTTCCTCATTAGCCATACCTGCAGACAAAATCTTCTCTTCTAAAATATCTATATCAAAATATTTCATGTATGGTTTCAACGAAAGAAAGGTTCCCTGATACATTTCTTTTTTGGGGTCCTCAAAAACAACTGCTCTTTGCTCACTCCAGGTCGGATTCGGCCCTTCTGCCAAAAATACATCCGGCCCTTCTCCTGTCGTAATTTCATTCTGGATCTCCTGTACTTTTTCTTCCGAAGCCTGTTGCCCTGATGGGATTACCATTAGTTCCACTCCATTATTTTTATATATTTTCTTCCAGGCTGCCACTATTTGAAGTACCGTTTTTTTATTTTCTTCATCAACACAAATTTTTAATGGCATTTCCGTTTTCTCAATTTCAATCTTGGCTTGTGTATCTGCATATACCGTTTCTGCATTTAAGCTCCCACTGACTAATGTGATGTTAATCAGAATCAAACCAAAAATTTCTTTCAACCTTTTTCCCATCATTATGCTACCCCCTATGTTTCTATATAGCACAAGGCTATTGCATGACTTCTGTTTTTTTACATATCATACAACAGCCTTGTGTTTTAACCATTAATTATCATATCCGTGACAAATTGTTCTTGTTTCTTTCACATTAGCAGTATTTCCTGCGTTACAATTTAAACATTTTGTAGTTTTTATTCCTGTTCTATACTGCTTCAAATCAGTTCCCCATGCGTGACCATGAGTACATGTAACTGTACCACTGCTTATCCAGCTTCCCCATACGGTTGACGATGTTATTCTTCCTCCACATCTCGGGCAAACTGCAGCATACGGCATAATTTCTTCATACGCAAAAATATTCTTACTTTCGATAACATCCGCTTTTGTTACATTGGCAGAAAATGTACTGGCCAACATTAAGGTCATTAGAAAAATGGAAATTTTTTTCTTTACCGCTTTCATACTTTTCTCCTTAAAAATTTATTATACCTGTCAACGTACATTCTACATTTGTATAACAAAAAAATACCATACTTCCTACTTTTTGTCAATCTTTTTTCTACATTTGTCTAATTAATCATTATACCCATGGCAGACTATTTTTTCTTGCCTGATCTTTATCTCAAAAAAATTTCCACATTCATTACACCTGATTTTTTCTACTCCATATCTGGCTTTCTGTAAGTCATCTCCCCATGCATATTGATGTGTACATACTACATTTTTTTCATTTTCCCATGCATTCCAAACCACTTCTCCTTGTACCGCAGCTTTGCATTTGGGACAATTTTCTATATGCGATGATGACCATATTTGTCGCGCTATTTGCATTTCCGAAAAACTCAAAATAATTATTCCAAAAAGAAAAACAGTGACGTATATTCGAAGTTTTTTTCTTGCTAAAAACACATTGTAAAATCGTTCTTTCAGTATCTCTGTTTCTGATACCATTGAAACAACTCCAGACAATTCTTTTTTCGTTTGTTTTGAAGCCACTTTTAAAATAACATTGCAATAATCTTTCCGTTGCGTCAGATTCATATGTTTTGTAACAGTCTCATCACAGACACATTCGATATCTATATTTGCCATTTTTTGCACCCACAGCATTGGGATACAAAACCAATAAACATCCCTTATAATTTGAAGAAACCTTTTATACCATAAATCGTGTTTTTTCTGATGTGTCAATTCATGTAAAAAAATCAAATACCATTCTTCATAGGAGTAATTTTCCGTTTCCAGCATTTCTTGTGGAATCAATACTTTTGTATTTCGTACACCAAACAACATAGGAGAATAAAAATCTTGATTTTCACAGACCCATATTTCTGTTTTTTTTATTTTACAAACTTCGCTTGCTTTTTTTAGAGCTTCTAATACGGAATTTTTTTGCATTCTTTTACATTCTGCAAATATTCTTTTTTTCCATATTCTATATTGTATTGCGTGAAACAAAAGGCATAAAATCATCCCTGCAAGCCATATATACGGCAAAAATTTTTCGCCTGACATCCACTCTCGAATTGAAACGTTTCCAATTTTCGTCATGATCGCAGTCTTTTGATTTTGTTCCCCCATATAATATGCCGGCATAGAAATTATAAAAAAATGTTGCCGGAATTTCTCCGTCACACTCCAAAACGGAAAGCACATTTTAATTGTCAGAAGTATCCAGACTACCTTTCTCCAGTAATGACCGAGTCTTTTCCCCATTATTTTTTGTACAACATATGCCATAAATGCGACTATGCCTATGAAAAGATTCCACTTTATGATAAATGCCATCTGTAACTATGTCCTCTACACCACTTTTTCTATTTTTGTCTGTCAATAAATTCCTGCAATTGCTTAACCTCTTTTGAGCTAAGTTTTTCTCCATCATACAATGACGATGCGAATTTTGCTAATGACCCTTGAAACATTTTATCTAACATGTTTTTTCCAACTGTGCCTATATAGTTTTCTTTTTCTACTAATGGTACATAAAGATTTGATTTCCCATTCCTCACTTTTTGAATAAATCCTTTTTTTTCCAAACGAGTAAGCAATGTTAAAATGGTACTCGGTGCAATGTTTTTCTCTACATTCAATTTCTCTTCAATTTGAAATCGGCTGACAGGTTCCGCATATTCCCATACAATCATCATAATTTCCTGTTCTGATTCTGGTAATTTTTTCATTTCTACTCTCCGCTTTTCTCTACTTTGACCAGATTATAGCATATTTTCCAGAAAATTGTTGCACTTTTTGGGACTGTTTTCCGCCTTCCGAAGCTAGATTCTAGCATGATTCTTGATTTTTTCTTCCGTTTCGCATAGCTTTGAATGCACTTCAAAAGCACCGGCCAAATGGTCGGTGCCTAAATACTGGTTTCATCAAAAATGGTTCATCTTATACCACACATAAATATGCAAAATATCCTGCATAGCATAAAAGCATAACAACACCACACGTTTTCCGTAATTCCCTGTTCTTGTACGTCCCAATCCATAAAACCAGACCTGCCAGAATTGCGATTCCTGTGTCTACGATAAATTTAGTTTCAAATGGCACCGGACAGATCAGTGCGGCTGTTCCAATTACAAATAAAATGTTAAAAATATTGCTTCCGACAATATTTCCGATTGCAATTCCTGCATTCCCTCTTTTTGCTGCTGTCACAGATGTTACCAGCTCCGGAAGGGATGTTCCGAGAGCAACAATCGTCAATCCGATAAAACGCTCACTCATTCCAAAGTATCGTGCAATCTCGGTTGCCCCGCTGACGGCAAAATCACTTCCTTTTACAACCAAGACGCCGCCTGCCACCATTAAAAGAAGACATTTCCAGACAGGATAATTTTTCGCTTCCTCCTCTTCCGGATTTTCCCCTTTTTTTGACATTACAAACAAATAGCCAAGATATACAAGAAACAGTACCCATAAGACTATGCCCTCGGCAAACGTTACTTTTCCTCCTGTCATTCCGCATATCATTAAAACTACCGTAACAAACATCATAAACGGTATTTCATAAAACAAGGTAGACCTTTGTATTGCCACATTTGTTATCAATGCCGTAAGTCCGAGAATAATAAAAATATTCAAGATATTACTTCCAACCACATTTCCTATCGTAATTCCTGCGTTCTGCTGCATCGCTGCAGTAATACTCACAGCAGCCTCCGGCATACTCGTTCCCATTGCAACAATGGTAAGTCCGATAATCAGCTGGGGAATTCCAAACTTTCTTGCTATGCTTGCAGACCCTTCCACAAACCAGTCTGCTCCTTTTACCAGAAAAAGGAAACCCACTATCAAAATCCCTGCCTGTAACATCATACGTATCTTCCTCTCTTTCTTTTGCATTCTTTGCAGCAGGTGTTATAGGCATAAAAAAGAGACTCCTACTGCATCTACAGTAAAAGTCTCGCTATTTAATCACTTTCCGAGTTATTGAATATCAATAGCTGTACTGACGAAGAAGTGAACACGGTTGGCTAGCTACTCCCTTTTATTTTTCCAGTTTATCAAATCTCTTTCTTTTCGTCAATATTTTTGTTTCTCCTAGTTCCTTATTTCCAGATATTCTTATCTTCATTACACTTCTTTAGTATATCCAACTCCTCCTGATCATACGGAGTAAAATCTGCATGATACAAATCATGCATCCATACGGAAGTATCTACAGACGGATATTCTTTAATAAAATCCCATGCAATATGAAATTGTGTCTTTCCATTTACCAAACCGAAAAAATAACTTCCTATTTTTTCTCTTTTCCATAGCGGCAGGTGCGTCTGAATCAGACTTTGAAATGGGCGATGCATCCATTCTGTATTAATCAGCGGACGATTAAACTGTTTCAAAAACTTTACCATTCTTCGTGCATGCGTATAATCACCATAAAAATGAAATGTAATAATGTCCGAGAGTTCTATGTTTTCCCGATCCACCTCACCATGAAAACATGGGTTGTTTAGCCATTCATAATAGTTTCCCTTTACCTGCGCTCCCCACATTTCTATTGTCAATGGTTGCTTTACGTCTTCCTCCCTTAACCATCCTATTACTTTTTTAGCCATCGGAAGTGATTTTTCTCCTCTTCCTGAATTTCCCAGTTCATTCCAGATATTCCAAATGATAACCCTGTCATCCTGACCATAACGTTTTGCCAGTTCTCTTACATATTTCTCAATTTCAGGTGTCATCTCTTCATCATCTGTAATACTATAACCTACCGTGATCCCTGTCTGTGTTTCTTCGTCAAAAGAATTATCACTGGTTCCCCCAAAAAAAGCCCTCCACAGGTTCCGGTTGTGGTCCCGGAACTGGTTCTTTGTAAAATTGTTTTGCAACGGTACAATCATTGAATAAAACCGGCATGATTGTCATATGATAAAAATCCAGCAGTGAAATAAACTCCTCCAGATTTTTCATAAAACTATCGTGCTGCTGTCTCCATAATTCAAACGGCAAAAACAGGCGCACACTGTTTAATCCAAGTGAAGCCGCTAATGAAATTTCTTTTGCTGCCTCCTGAAACGCATTTTTATGATCATACTCCTGCAGCAGTGCATAAACGCCGCCTGCCGGTGTACTTGGCACAAAATTGAATCCGGAAATCCACTCATGCTCACGGAACCAACTCCATATCTCTTGTTCTGTCCACTTTCTGTTCATACTCCTGTTCCTCCACACTTCAAAATGATCGTCCTACGGTTTCAAACTTTCTGTTGCTCATTCCTTTACAGATCCCAAGGTGATTTCTGACACAAAGTATCTCTGCAAAAATGGATAAATGATTAAAATCGGAGCGGTAGAAATAACTATTTTGGATCCATTGAAGGTTCTTTATGACATTCTCCCTGCCAGCTGTTCTGTAGACAGTCCTGATTGAGACATATCGGAAATACAAATAACCAGCGACTAAATATAGGTCTGCAGTGGAAATTTTTCCGGCGTATCAATCAAAATCATTCCGTCAAAAAAGCTATTCCAGTGATTCACAATACAAAAAAGGGTAACTGCTGCAAGTGCCGGCTTCGACAACGGAATCAACATCTGTACAAGTTGTCGCGCTAATAACTGCACTCAAAGCCCTTTCCAAGACAAATTCAAAAAGAGAATTTCTATGAATTAAGGGAATTGCGCTTTCTTTGCGCATGATTTCAGTCATTTATACACAGTAAGCACAAAAACAATACTCTGCTACTTATTTTAAGCCGCATACCTCTTCAGCTCTTTCGCTACTTCATCCATATTTTTTTCTCCGTAAATAGTCAGCTTTGCCTTTTTACGAACTGCCATGCCAAGCACTCCTAAAATAGATTTCGCATCTACCATACAGTGTCCATAAGATAAATCTGCCTCGTACGGTACTTTCGACACAGTGGAAACAAAATTGATAGCATCTTCTGGTGTATTTAAATAAATGTTCATGTTTTTCATAGCACATCACTCCTTGCTTTTTCTTACTCTTATTTCCTTGTATTTCTTTTCTCTTTTTTAATATGCAATCATCGGAATTGAATCTGCTTTTTCTTCGCATGGCTCCTTCTGTCCGTCTGCGACTTCGTAGATTTCGCTGCTGCATAGCTTAATCTGTTCCATCATATCCGGGTATGGCTGTGAGCAGATGTCAAACAGGCCGATGTTATAGTTTTCTCCGTCAAAACGTCCCAGCACAAACTGATCATAGCACTGAAAATAATGACAGCCGACACCGTTTGGATGAGCCGCAGCTTTTTCACAGTAATGGCGGTAGGCAATTCCACGATCTCTCTGTGAAAGTACGCCTTCCAGACCAGTTGCCGGAAGTCCTGCGTCGAGCGCTCCAAAATGGAACTCTCCGATCATCACCGGCAGATCCACACCAAGGTCTACAATGTTCTGAATCGCGCTCGTCGGGTCAACCGCGTAGCAATTGATCGAAAAGACATCGAAATTCTCCCATCCTTCTACGAGATCCGGATCAGAAATCCAGGCCCAGCGCATACCGAGGATCATATGGTTTTGATCGACTGCTCTGCAGGCACGGGCCGGAATTTCCACATAGCGCCGCAGCATGTCTCTTGAAAATGCCCGCATATCTTCTTTTGCCGCATCAGACCGTTTGGAAATCTCTTTCTGCGGGCGGTACAGATCGGCGAAGCTTACAAAATCGGTGTTCCATGCCTTGTTTAAAGCATCGATGGACTGGTATTTTTCTTCCATCCGCGCAATCAGCTTTTCTTTGCAGCTGGTGCGCGCCGGATTGTACAGAGTCTCATCTGCCAGTACCAGATTGTCAACGAATGCCCAGCTCGGCTCATTCCGCAGGAAATAACCGATCATCCACGGATCGTTGGCACGCGGTGCTAATTCCTGTGCATTTTTCTTTGCCGTCTCTTCGTATTCCTCATTGAACACATCCGGGAAATCACGGAAAATGTTCTGCTTTGTTGTTGGAAATTCCGGAAGTGATGTTACATAAGGAATTTCCGTTGTTCCGAACAGCTCATCGCTACTCCAGTTGCCAAGGGTATTCATTCCGTGGGCTTTCAGCTGTCCAACAATCATTGGTCGCCAGTTTTCTTTCCATTTTTCTCCCCAGACGCGGTACAGATTTGCTTTAGAATACGAAAAGCTCTTAAAATTCCGTCTTCTTCCGGGGATCACATGCTGGGATTGAAAAAACACTCCGTAGTCACTATCGTCTTCGGACGGCAGCCAGTCGAGATTTTTTTCCAGACCATCGATCCGACAGTCAATTTCAGGGCCGACACAGTCCGGACCAATGCTTAAGAATGCATAGCCAAGCGGATCAACCAGCCACCACTTGCCGTTGTCTTCTTTGATCCTTGAAAAGAAACCGGTTCCCTCCGTCAGTTTTTTGCGCGTCCAACCACCGTATTTTGACCAGTCCGCAAACGGGAACGGTTTTCCCTGTTCCGCAAGCTGGCAATTCATTTTCTCTTTTAATTCCTCTTCCGAATGAATTTTTTCTTTCCATTCTTTCCGCTTGTTCTGTCCGAAGGCATCTACCAGCTTTTCATCCGTCAGATTCACCTCCGGCGCTTCTTTTACGAAGTCCAGATCTGTCAACACAATCTTCTGATTATGAAACGCCTGCAAAGAAGAAAGTTCTACTCTGGTGATCTCTTCCTGCGCAATTCTTCGTCCGTGACACACAATTTTTAAATCGCCCGCCAGGTTTTCCGGGAACAGAACGTTGCCTTCAAACCATGTACGGTCAATGCACATCTGTGTTTCCAACTTCGGCAGAATACCAAATCGGATGTTCATGACCGGCTCCGCCGGATCCTCTCCGTAAATGAGAAGATTCATGGAAACACTATGTTCCTCCAGTACTTTTACTTTAAATATAAAATATCGTTCTTTTCTGGAAAGGAACTCCGGGATCAAAATGCCGGCTCCCTCTTTGTCCAGCTCCAGCAGCGCACCTCTGTCGTTTGTCTCCAGAATTTTTGCGCCGTTTGTCAGTCTGTCTTTCCCAATACAAAAACTCATTTTTCCGTCCCTCTCTTTCCGGTTAATTTTCTATATCTGAATCACTTTTCACGCAGCCAGGCAGCAAGTGTTTTACTACTGCCTGAACTGTCATCGCTACATTGTTTTACCTTCATTTTAGAACCCGCGTACTTTTTTTCTACACCGAAATTTTAAGATTCTGTCCACTCTTTTAAGGTATTTAAAATTTTTCTCACATCTCCCATGTTACTGCTGCATTGCGGTCGCAGACAAGATTTTCTCCTTCTACTTTCAGTTCCGCCACCTGTACAACCGCTTTATTTCGATCGCGCTCCGTAAAACGTGCTTTCTCTTCGTCTGTAAAGTCGCCTTCATTTTCACCGGCATACGGATGACAGAAATAAAAGATAAACGCTCTTCCATCCTTCACGAGAACATCCGCGTGATGTCCCATTCCGGTGTCCATCGCTCTTGTGCCGGATTCCCGTAAAATATCCTCACACCGTGTCCAGTGCGTATAATCTTCCGATGTATAAACTGCAAGCCCGTTCCAGAAATCCGAAATCATCCAGATTTTTCCGCCGAGTTCAAACACATTCGGTCCTTCCTGACCGCAGTCCGCAACCTCTTCTCCAACTGCATCCCAATGATACAAATCGTAGCTGACTGCTGCGTATGTCCTGCTTTCCTTGTCCTCGTCCTTGTACCACATCTTGTATGTATGCGGTGCAATTTCATAAACGCAGGCATCAATCACGCGCTCGGAATCGAGATCAACCCGTCCTTCAAATCTCCAGTCCCAGAGGTTTGTCGAAGTATAATGCAGCATCCATCTCGGATACTCCCAATCGTTTGGAATGCCGGTGATGTAGGAGACATACATGTGATACAAACCCTCTGCCTCGATGATCTCCGGTGCCCAGAACGTATTGTGTCCCGGCTCAATATCAAGTCCCTCAAGTGTTCCGCGGTACAGCCATTTTGTGCCATCCCGGCTTGTTGCAACGCCAAGGGCTGTTCCATGCACCCAGGACACACCGATCGGAACATCCGTGGCACGGCGCTGGGTGTAAAGCAGGTACCACTGTTCTTCTTTTTCATTCCAGATGACCGTCGGATCGGTTGGGCAGTCGTAAATCGGATCCCGGAATAACGGGGATGGTAATGTGACTTTTTGTTTCTGCTCTGCTTTTATGTTCATTGTTTTGTTTCTCCCTTTCACGTTCAAAATTCCTTCTGATTTATGGATTTCCGGAAAACTGTCATCCAAACTCTTCTGTTTGTTTCTATTTTAAAAGTTTCACTCTCTTTTGGGTATGGAATATTTTCATCTGTTTTTGTCAATTTTTCAGCACCTATGGCAACGTTCCGCAAGTTCGCGTGCAGGCACGGACTTCGAATCGCTGACCGCCGAAAAAAAGAATCCCGCTGGCATACCACAGATACAGCGGCAACCAAGCGGGCTTTTCAAATGATCACAGACCAGTCGATCAGCCTTTTACGCTTCCGACCATCACACCTTTTTCGAAGAATTTCTGTGCAAACGGATACACAATAATCAGTGGCAATGCTGACAGAACCATGCAGGCAAGCTCAATGGTTTTGTAGTTTGCCGCAGAATTTGACATGGTTGTCAGGACACTCGATGCGCCGGCACTCATGGTCTCCCCAAGAGATGCTGCAGAAGCACTTGCCTTGGTAATCGAGAGCATATAATACGACAGTGTCTGAATATCTGCAGACTTTGTATAATACAACGTCTGGGTATAATCGTTCCATGTTCCGACTGCGGTAAAAATACCCAGTGCAGAAATAACCGGTTTGGACAATGGAAGAACCATTTTAAAGAAAATGGTATATTCTCCTGCTCCGTCAATTTTTGCCGATTCAATCGCACGGTAGGCATATCCTTCCCGATTTACATCCGATGAAATCAGGGTTTCGCTGCAGTTGCGGAAAAAACCGAATAATGCAGCTCTTTCATGTCTGGATTTCATCCCCTTCCTCTGACGGTCAGAAATCCTCCGGCAGAAAACGCATTCCGTGGTAAACGATTGGATTGGTAGAAATTCCATGCGCCCATGCAACCTGTCTTTCCTGTATTCCTACAGATATTTTCCTAAATCAGTTTCCTCACAATATTCCATCACCAGTTCCCCGTTTTCCACCTTCAGTGGATATGCCACATACCCCGATTCGAAGTAATTTTCCGCATTCCAGCGGTCTCCGATGTAGAGGAGCTGTCCGTTTAAGTTCAGCAGAAATGCTGCCTGGCTCTGGTAGGTAGTTTCGTCGCCAATTTTTTTCAACATGCCCCAGTCGCCTTCCATACTGTCTGCTACGGCGTATTTTCCCTGGTTCGGCGCCCAGCCGGTGCAGAAGGAGGTGATCATGTAGTATTTTTCTTCGCTTTTGATGACTGACGGTGCCTCGCGGTATTCGCCCTGCCATAGACGGTGGACGAGTTTTTCGACGTTTAAATAGTCCTCACTTAGGCGGTATACGTGGAGATCCGCGTTATCGCGTGCTGCGGAAATGAAGTACGCGGTGCCGTCCTCTTCCTGGAACAGTGTGCAGTCTCGCGACATATAGCCATATGGATTGAAGTGACCATGGTATACAAAATCTCCGTCCGGTGTGTCGCACTCTGCGATTCCGATGGCAGCGTCTGTGTAATCTTTTCCGTTTTCAAAATGTACCCATAATACAAATTTCTCCATCTTTTTGTTGTAGAGCACCTTCGGCCGCTCCAGATTTACTTTTCCGCCAGTCTCGCTTATAAGCTGCAGTTTCGTTCGCACGCGGTACGGCTCCATTTTCGATTCCGTCGTCAGAATGTGGTTCCGAAATTCCCAGTTCCGCAGGTCTTTCGAACGGTAGCAGCTCACATAATAATTCTCTCTCCGGTCCTCACCGTACCAGTAAAAATAGCCGCCGTATGAAAGCATCCATCCTCCGTGCGCGTGAATCGGGTTTCCATCAATATCATTCCATAAGGTTCCGTTTTTAAACATCTTATCTCTCCTTTTCTTTTGCATCTGTAAACTGGATATTTCTGCAGTTTTTCATACAAATCGTACCGTGAATTTTTCCGCCGCGAAAAACGAAATTCGATATTTCAGGTCCCACCGTTTCGAATTCGGTCAGCTCAACGGCATTGCAGGGAACCATATTTCTCTCCGTCGTACGGTAAAAAAATAAAGATATTTTTTCTTTCATTCTGTTATCCTCTGTGCGTCCGCCGGTACTCATTCGGCGTCACGCCATATTTTTCTTTAAAAATTTTTGAAAAATACTGGCTCTTCTGATATCCTACGCTTTCCATGATTTCATGTACCCATCGATCTGTTCCGCTGAGCAGTTCTGCCGCTTTTTCCATCTTCACATCCGTAATATACGCGGAAAGATTTTTCCCTGTCTCTTCTTTAAATGTTTTTGACAGATACGCCGGATGCAGATGCGCCACTTCTCCTAAAATTTCCAGTGAGAGATCTTCGCCCACATGCTCTGCGATATACTTTTTCACGGCCGAAATACCGTCGTCTGGAAAACTTTCTTCTTTTTCGAAAAATTTTTCCATCACATGTTCCAGTGATATCTGGAAATCCTTTTTCAGGATAGGCTTTACGAGGTATTCTGTCACTCCATAGCGGAGCGCCTGCTGAGCATATTCAAATTCACTGTAGCCGGACAGAATAATTGTTTTCGTCGGATAATTTTTCTCGTCAATATACTTCACCAGATCCAGCCCTGACACGCGCGGCATGCGGATATCTGTCACCAGAAGTTCCGGCTTTTTCTGCTCAATCAGATCGCGCGCAATAGAGCCGCCCGACGCCGTCAGTACTTCTTCGAAGCCATAGCTTTTCCAGTCCACCAGTTTTTTGAGATACTCGGTCATATAGGACTCATCGTCCACCAACAATACTTTCATAGGTAATTCCCCCATCTTTTTCTCTGTGCTCCGGAACCTTTTGTTTTTTTCTCCGCAAAAACTCCAGATTCTCACAGCCTCTTTACAGTCTTTCTTTCCCGTCAATCACAAAGAAAACGCACAATCCCTTCCAAATACTTCCTCCAAACTGCAGGCTGCTCTGTTCCCCATAATAATTGACAAGCCGCTGATTTACATTCCAGAGGCCGACACCCTCTTTTTCATCGCGGTTTTTCCTTGCCAGCCGTTCTTTCAGTGCCGCAATCTGTTCCTCTGTCAGTCCATTCCCGTCGTCTGATATTTCGAAACAAATTTCGTCTTTTACTTTTTGATACACCTTTACATAAATATGCTTTGCATTTTCCCGCTCCTCGATCGCATGCTCAATTGCATTTTCGATGATCGGCTGCAGAATCAGCGGTGGAATTTTACATGCAGCAAGTTCTGGATCGGATTCTATTTCATACTCGATGTTTTTTCGCATCACCATGATTTCCAGATACGACCGCGCATAGTCAATTTCCTCCTGAATCGTCGTAATTGACTTTTTCCGTGTACAATAACGGTAATACTGCGACAGATGCACTGCCATCTCTGTCACGGCATCGGGATTGTCCGCCGCGGTGACAATGAAGGAAAGGCTGTTGTACAGAAAATGCGGGTTGATCTGAAGCTGCAACTGCCGCATTTCTGCTTCGTTTCGAAGTTCCTGTTCTTTTACCGTTGCCTCCAGCAATTCATGCGTGCGGCGCACCATATGGTTAAATTGACGAAATACATAGGCGAATTCATTTTTCGGCATTTTGTAAATCTGCACGGTCAAATCTCCCACTTCCACCTGTTTCAGTTTTTCAGTCAGCAGATTCATCTGCATCAAAATATTTTTTACAAACAGAGAAATGTAAATCATTCCAAAAATCAGAATTGCCCCGAGCATAATGCCTGAGATCGTCATAATATTCCGCACCTGCCGCATCATCTGCCTTGTCGGATAATAGGAAACCAGCTGCATTCCATTTTTTGTTTCATCTGAACGCACAATCTGATATTTCTGTTTTCCCACACGCACCTCGCAGACTTTTTCATTACTCTGTCGTATGATTCCTGCAATATTCTGCTCCACAGATTTCTGCGAAAGCACATTGATTTCTCCACCAAACATTAAAATACTGCCTCCCTGGTCCATTCCCGCAGCCATCTCCTTGATTTCATACAGAAAATCCTGATCCATTCGGAGCACCAGCCAGACCTCCTGATCTTCTCCCATCCATTCCACAGTTCGTCTTCGCATATAAAAAATTTCCTGTTTATTGGCTGATTTCCACTGACTTTCCTTATTGTTTTCCCAGAAAGAATCCTCAAAATATCCCTGCCGCAGCGTGCTGATCTCCCGCCCGGATTTCGGCCAGTACAGCGTCATACCACTCATTCCGACCGTTCTTCCCTGACGTTCCTGAAAAAAGCTTTTCATTTTATTAATTTGCTGTACATATTCATAAACATCGTTGTTTTCAATTGCCGCATAGAGATTCTGCATATTTTCTCCATATAAAATACCATCTGCTTCAATTTCAATCTCTTTCCCCTTTTGTTCCAGAAGCGTTGCTGCATATTTTGTCTGAAGCTGTGCCGTCTGAATCAAAGATGCTTTCAAATTTGCCGTGCTCTGCCAGGACAGAAGCAGAAAGCTGGCAAGAATGATCAACAGAAAAACGGTAAAAATTCCAAAAATTGAACGTACTCTTTTCATATGCTTCCCCTCTCATTTTCTGCCCCTATTTTATCAGATTTTTCTGCTGACGCAAACCATTGTGAGATGCAAAGGCAGGGAATCGCCATGTTTTGACAACTCCCTGCTTTTTATTTTTGACTTTTCGGATCTTTTCGATCAGGCAGCTCTTATTTTACCGACTGATACCACTCATTAACCTCTTTTGTGATATCATCGCCGCCCTGTGCTTTCCAGTCTTCTACAAACTGATCAAATGCAGACGGATCTTCTTTTCCATAGATAATGTTTGTGTAAACCTGTTTCTCCATGGTCTGGAGCTGCTCCCATTTTTTCTTCATAGTATCGGTCGGAGCCGCATTGAACAGACTGGTCAGAAGTTCATCCTGATGCTCTGCTGCAATAACATAACCTTCTGCCATCGCCGGTGCGCTCTCAAAATACGATAATGCCGTTCTCTCAGCACCTGTTGTCGGTTCTTCCCCTGCCTGAAGCTTCAGATACATTTCTACGCTTTCAACAGGTGAATTTTTCAGTACAGTAGATTTTCCAGGCATAAATGGATCTGTCACCGGCGGATCAAATTTGGTTGTATCATACACAACTTCACCGTCTACAATATCGTAATCATAACCTTCCAGATAGCCATTCACAAAATCTCCTGTGCCGAATACAGCGTCATACAACCAATCATAATAAGTAAAGAAGGCTTCCATGTTGTTAAAATTTTTGTTGAACATCAGCCAGCCATCGTTGATCTGTCCCATCTGATAAGTCGGCTCACCATTCTCCTGCAGAATATTCGGATATCCTTTTACAACCGCATTTGGATCAGCAGAAGTAACATCTGCAACAGAGTTAATTGTCCACGGTCTTCCAACAAAGATACCTGCTTTTCCTTCGGTAAACTGTGTCATGGCATCCCACGCACCCGTTGCTGCAGCTTCCTGGAAAATCCAGCCATTTTTATGCCATTCGGCCATACGGGTCAGTGCTTCTTTATTTTCCTCGTTGATGGAGCCATACTGCAAATTTCCATCTTCATCTTCCTGCCATACGCCCGGAATGAATTTCCCGGAATACGCAGAGAACACGTTGACCGGATCAGAAACCCATCCGGTATTGTAAATATCATTTCCGGAATAGGTGAATCCATACGTATCATCTTTGCCGTTTCCATCTGGGTCGTCTTCTGTAAACGCCTTGATGACAGCTTCAAACTCGTCCAGATTGGTCGGTGCCTGAAGCCCCAGATTGTCCAGCCAGTCCTGACGGATGACCATGATTTCTTCTGCATCCATGCACGGTGTGCAGGCAATTCCATACGTTTTTCCATCCTTCATAACCGGATAGAAGGTTTCCGGATATTTATCATAGATCTCTTTCAGACGATCCGGCATATATTTTTCGATATCGTCATCAATTGCTTTGACCTGTCCGGATTCAATCATATCGGAAATCATCTGTGTTCCATAAACAGGAAATATATCGGGAAGTTTTTCAGAACCTGTCAGTGCCAGACGCAGCTTGGTGTCATAGTTGCTGGCATCTCCGCCGAGAAGCGTTGTTTCCATCTTTAATCCCAGTTTTTCCTCGGTCAGACGCGTCATCGGGTTATTGTTGATGTCCTCTCCATCACCATATCTTCCTGTGTTCTCGTCCAGCTGTTTTGCAATGGTAATTGTCAGTGTCGGCTCGTACTTTCCATCTGCATTTTTCGTTGCGGTTTCCTGCTGCGCAGATCCACCATCCTTGCCGCACCCACTCATCAACATCATTGCTGCCATTGCCGCTGATAAGATTACTGTACTCTGTTTTCTTTTCATGCCTCTTTTCCTCCATCATTTATTTTATAATGTTACAGCACGTTTTTCAAACCGGATTTTTTCAGAAAAATCTCTCTCATAAAATTATTCTTTGACTGCTCCCATAACGATACCTTTTACGAAGTATTTCTGCAGGAACGGGTAAACCAGAAGAATCGGAAGCGCTCCGATAAATACCTGTGCCGCTTTAATGGTACGTTCCGACATAGCCAGCGCAGATGCCGGATCCAGCGACAGATCCTGATTGTTTCCCTGCACAACGATCACCTGCAGGAAGGATGCCAGCGGATAGTTTTTCGTATCGGACATGTAAAGGATTCCGGTGAACCACTCGTTCCAGTAACCAACCATGATGAACAGTGCTACGGTTGCGAGACCTGCTTTGGAGAGCGGAAGGTAAATCTTTCGAAGTACGGTAAAGAAGCTCGCTCCGTCGATCAGTGCCGCCTCTTCGAGGGATTTCGGAATCGACTTGAAGAAGTTCATGATCAGAATCAGGTTGTAGCATCCGAACGCTCCCGGAAGAATGTAAACCAGGAAGTTGTTTTTCAGTCCTAAAGAAACATTGACCATGTAGCTTGGGATCAAACCGCCGCCGAACAGCATCGTGAATACGAAGAACCACATGAGCGGTGTTCTGCCGCGGAATTCTTTGGAAAGTGCATAGCCTGCTGTCGTGATGACGAACATGCTGAGCAGTGTTCCAAATGAGGTTCGGAGGAATGCAATGATCATGGACCGGATGAAGTTATTGTTGTTAAAAGTTTTTACATAGGCCAGCGGTGTGAAATCGATGGGCCAGAAGGTAACGGCTCCGCTGTTTGCAGCACTCTTTCCGCTGAAAGAGATTGCCAGCAGGTTCCAGAGCGGAAGGATGCAAAGCAGTGCCATGGTTACCAGAAAAATCGTATTGCAGACAACGAATACTTTTCTGCTTGTCGATGTATGACGCATGTTTATGTCCTCCCTCTTAGAAAATTCGATATCCCGCTACCTTATAGGCGATGCGGTAAGAAGCAACAGTAAGCAGCAGACTGATTCCCGATTTGAACAGGCCGACGGCGGTACCAAAGCTGTACTGTCCATTGATCAGTGACTGACGGTAAACGTAGGTGTCGATGATATCACCGGTGCTGTAAGTCAGTGGGGAATACAGGTTGAAGATCTGGTCGAACCCGGCATTCAGGACGTTTCCAAGGCTTAACGTTGCCATGACGATGATCATCGGCATGATGCCCGGAAGTGTAATGTGCCATGTCTGTTTCCAGCGGTTAGCGCCGTCCATCTCGGCTGCCTCGTAGAGGCTCTGGTCAATGTTGGAGATGGCTGCCAGATAAACGATCATTCCAAATCCGAAGCCCTTCCACAGGTCGGACGCAACGACGATCTGTCGGAACATGCCCGCCTCGCCGAGGAAGAAAATCGGATCAATACCGAATTTCTGAAGTACCATGTTGACGATACCGTCGGTTCCGAGGATATCGCGGAGCATTCCGGCTACAGTAACCCAGGAAAGGAAATGCGGCAGGTAAACCAGCGTCTGGATTCCTTTTTTCAGTCCTATGTTATGTACTTCATTCAGAAGCAGTGCCATGATAATCGGAACAATCAGTCCCAGAATAATTTTGCTGACAGCGATGATCAGCGTATTGATGATCGCCTGATACGATTCTTTGAATTCGAAGATCTGTCGGAAGTTATCCATTCCTACAAACTGTGAACCGGTGATGCCAAGCCACGGCTTGTAATCCTGGAATGCCATCACCAGACCGCCCATCGGCACATAGCAAAAAATAATTGCCAGCACGAACGATGGTAAAATCAGTACATACAGCGGCCAGTTATGCTGAACTTCCTGCTTCCAGGTTCTCTTCTGCTTCAACGCCGTTCCTTTTCCTGCTTTTTTCATTACAGCTCTCCCTCTCTTTCTTTCCTATTCCGAATCAGGAGTTCCGCAAAAAACATTTCGCTGCCATATCTGATTCTCAATAGTTCCGTGAATTTGTTTCTTTTTCTTTGTGGTTTTATTATATCTCCGTCATAGTGCCGAAAAACACACCACAAAATTAAGGTTGTGACCACTGGATTAATGTGTTTTGGGATATTATTAAAAATAACGCATGAAATTTTCTACTCCAAATCGCAAAAATTTCATACGCTATTTTAAAATTTTTTCTTATTTTCAAATGTCTGTTTTCTGCTTTTTCAAATTCTTTAATCGTCGTTCTCTGTCACATACAATCCATGGTATCTTCCTTCATATGAAGCTGCGCCCAGTGCTCCGGTTCTTCCTTATCCTTGATAAAAACGCTCCTGTATTCTACCGATGGAAAATCTGTCCGCACATCCGATTCTTTCCGGCAAAGTTCTTCTTTTTCTTTTATCGGCACATCTGCTCAGTAATACCATGGGGAAACGCCTGCGAAGCGGCAGAAATCATAGATTACATAAATAGTTCCGCGCCGGTTTCTTCTTTTAAAACTGCCTTGGCCTGTAATATCTTCTGCAAATCATCCGCCAGATTCCGTGCTGCAATCTGAACCTTCAAAAAACCTCCAAACTGAATCACTCTGTATGATTTCAGTTTGAAGGTTCTGGTCATTCTTTATTCCAGGTTCATGCATAATCCCCAATCCTGGTCATTGGCATACGGATCGGCAAAATCGGTTTTCTGGCCGTTGACGGAATACGGATACACGTACGCACAGGTCGCTGTTCCATCCTCAAAGAACATGGACAGCACGCCGCGCAGGGAATGCTCACCGCGGATATTATATTCTTCGTTTCCGGTCAGGCGGGCATAGCGCTGGAAGGTCCGACCGTTTTCTGCGCTCCAGTAGTGCGGGAATGTGTCGCCGAAGACTCTGCGTTTTCCGAACCAGTAGCCGTCCCAGTGGCGGATTGCAGTTTCATGCAGATGGTAGTCCGGCTGCTGGCCGTCGAAGAGTTCGAGGACGGCGATCTGCTGCTCGGCTCCGCGCAGGTATTTTTCTTCCCCGGTCACTTCGTAAACCTGAAGAATGACTTCGGCCGCCGGCTGTACGATCGATTGCTCGTAATTTACCTCCGAAGCCGGATAAGCCGTTCCGATCTCAATCAGTTGGTCGGCATGACGTCGGAACAGATCTTTTACTGTTTTCAGATCCTCCTGTTCTCCTGCTTTTTTCAGCTCTTGACAGAGCATCACAATCGGCATTTCAATCGGATAAAAACGGAATCCATCCTGTTCATAAAATTTCTCTGTGATATGAACTGCTGTCTTCAAATCTTCTTTTTCTCCCCACAGCTTCCAGCATTCAAGAAAGAATGTCACTGCCCATGGGTAGTTGTAAAGCCGGAAATAGCTGTTGTCTTTTCCTGAGCAGTTGCAAACAAGACCTGTTGCTGCATTTACCAGCTCGCGAAGATAGAATGCATGGTACTCACGAAGGCTTTGCTCCGCTTTTTCCCGGTCTTTTAAAAGATTCTGCTGCAGTGCCCGTGCAATCAGCACACCCATACCGGTACGCTCCCGTCCGGCATTGAAATCGTTTTCCGGCGTGCAGACGAGAATTTTTTCTTCGTTATCATACGGCAGATAGGCACCCTGCAGTTCTTTGATCTTTCCATGATACTGCTGGTGATCGACGATAAACGCACACCGTTTTGCCGCCAGTGTTTCCGGCCGCTCCTGCACGAGAAGACGGCAGATGGTTTTCACCTCGTCGGCACAGATCGAAAGCACATACTCTCCTGTTTTTTCATTTTCAAACAGATATTCATAAACACCATTTTCCGTCTTTTCCAGCGATGCTCCGTTTACCGTTACCTTTTCTGCCTGAAATACCGGTTCAATGGTTACCTTACTCGTCTCTCCCGGATAAATCACATACTGCTCCGCATCCACCAGAATCACCTGGGAAAATGCTCTTAATTTCTCCCGGAAATCTTCGCGTCCCTGATGCGGAAATACTTTCCACTCCAGCGTCATCGTGTCTCCCGGCGCAAACTCCTGTGCAGACGGATGCAGCCAGAAGCAGCCTCTGTCATTGCTCTGCAGTTTCAGATCGCGCTCAATACTGTAAGCAGAAAGACTGCCTTTTGTGAGCACCATTCCCAGATGCGGAGCCGCACCACCCATGCGGAGCGCCATAATATAACTGGTATTCTCCCCACAGAAAACATGTGCATGGCACCGGTAGTCACGGCAGGTCACACTGTCCGTGTAGCGGTCCTGCAACGGAAATGAAACCCCAATACTTCCGGCATTTGTAAAATACGGATGCGCACCGTTGTAAGAAACCACAATCTTCGTTGTCAGCACATCTCCGTCTTTCTCATTCTGCACCTCCGCTGAAAACTCCGGAGGACATTTCACTTCGGCATACGGAAAATCCTCACGCAACCAGTTCATCTGTTTTGGATCTTTCGAAAATACAATTTCTTTCACGTTTCCAACTCTCATTTTTTCTTTCCCCTTTCGTTTTTTCTTTGATCCCGCTTTTTAAACTCCATGTAAAATTTATTTGCTGCTTTGATCATACTATATCTACATGCTCTTTTCTATATCTCTTTTTCCATTACCGTTCACTCCTCTTAATCTGACAATAACCCTCACAATCCTCTTTTCCAGTTTTGTTTTACAAAAGAACGGTTCCATACGCCTGCATCATTTTTCCGTTTTACTTTATTTTTTCTTTCTTGCCGATAGTATTTTTTCTCAATTTTTGTTATACTGAAAATGTATGCGTATCAAACTCCGGCATTGCTCTTTCAAGCTGCCGACACATACATAAACTTCATAAAAGGGGGTATCTTTTTCATGGATACGTATGTCATTTTAAAAGACCTGGCAATCATTATCGTATTCGCAAAATTGTTTGGTATTCTTGCCAGAAAATGCAAGGCTCCGCAGGTTGTGGGCGAGCTGATTGCCGGTATTGTCCTTGGACCCAGTGTGCTGGGACTCGTTCAGCAGTCTGACTTTCTCGCACAGATGGCGGAGATCGGTGTCATTTTGCTGATGTTCTCCGCAGGTCTTGGCACCAGCCTGAAGGATCTGCTCCGCACCGGAGTGAAATCCCTGCTGATCGCCTGTGCCGGTGTTTTTGTTCCTCTCGTTCTTGGAGCCATCTTATACATGAGCTTTTATGGCTTCTCTGCTGTCGGAACGGAAGAATTTTACCACGCTGTTTTTATCGGTGTTATTCTGACTGCAACATCGGTCAGCATCACCGTACAGGCCTTGAAAGAACTCGGCAAGCTGAAAACAGAGGTTGGAACAACCATCTTAAATGCGGCCATCATCGACGATGTCATTGGTATCATTGTGCTGACTGTTGTCATCGGTTTTAAAGATCCGACATCCAATCCGCTGAAAGTAGCAGCCTCCACCATTCTGTTTTTTGCCCTTGCGATTGTGCTCGGTTTTCTCTGCTTTAAGCTGTTCAACCGCATGAACTCCGTATTTCCGCACACCCGCCGTCTCCCGATTCTGGGTCTTGCGCTCTGCTTCGGACTGTCCTACATTTCCGAAAAATATTTCGGCATCGCCGATATTACCGGTGCATACGTTGCGGGCGTTATCCTGTGTTCCCTCGATTCTTCCGATTACATCGAAGAAAAAATGGATATCAGCTCCTATATGATTTTCGGACCGATTTTCTTTGCAAGTATCGGACTCAAAACAACGCTCAGCGGCATGAACGAGAAATTCGTACTCTTTGCCATCTGTTTCGTCATCGTCGGCCTTGCCGCAAAAATTATCGGCTGTGGCCTGATGTCAAAGGGATGCGGCTTTACCTGGGGCGACAGCCTGAAAATCGGTGTCGGTATGATGACCCGTGGTGAAGTCTGTCTGATCGTTGCGCAAAAGGGTCTGAATGCAGGCTTTTTATCCGGCGATTTCTTCAGTGCCGTGATTCTGCTGATTCTCTTCTCGAGTATTGCAACACCGATTATGCTGAAAATCTTATACGAGAAAATGCCGACGGCAAAAGATTCTGCAAAGGCATCCTGACTTTCCTTTTACCAAAACAGGGCGCTGTGCCATTTCCTGCACAGCGCCCTGTTTTTTTCATATCAACCGGTAAGTTCTGATTTTTTCTACCACAGAATCTTCTCTGCCTCAGCTCCATCCGCAAACGGTCCCGGCATTGCTGCCACGCCGCGGTGCTCGCCGAGATAGTCCTGATCGAAGATAATCGTGCTTCCGTCCGGATCTTCGAATCTCTGCTCCGGCTCGAAGGCGTATCCTAAAATATCACTGTTGATAATTCCCGTCCGGAAATCCTTCAGGAACTCATACACGTTCGTCTTGATGGAATAGTGGCCGTCTTTTTCCACAAGTTCCACCTTAACCTGGTTCTCGTTATCCATAAGATTCTCTTTTTCATTCACACACGCCTTTGCTCCGTTAAAGTAAGCGTTTCCGTTTACCCAAACCGGCAGATGGCACTTGTTGTGATACGGCTCCAGCTTGCTCATGTCGGCCGGTTTATCCAGCTCAAAGTGGCTGATCCACTCGTCATAGGTCGGATACTCGTCGAACACATGCGTTCCGACCTCCTGGTTATCCTCCATCTTGAAGCCCATGTCCTCAACCGTTTCTGTTTCCTCAACCGGGTAATTCTGGATAAAGATGTTGTTGTAGAACCGGTCATCGCCATGCAGGAATGTCATGAATCCGGCAACCTCGGTACGGTGACGGATGTGATACGGCGTGTAACGGTCTCCTGTTCCGCCGCCAACTGCAGTTAATGAGCCAAGCATCAGATTGTGTACGCAGGCAATACCATCGGTCGCCATACGAACGCTGACCGGTGAGAGCATAATGTTGTTATCGATCAGGGTCGGACCATGGCCAACCTCGATGAAAATATCCTGACTCATCATTGCGCCCTCTGCCTTTGGTGTTCCCTCCGGCGGGCAGTTGTCGTGCAGCAGGTTCTGGGTCAGGCGTGTTCCCTGTGCCTCCCAGTCGCACCAGATGCCCATCGTGCAATGATGAATATGATTTCTTCTCATCACAACATCGATCGCTGCATGCATCTTGATACCGGAAATCTCGGCTCCGCCAAGCTGCTGCATATTGTTGATGTTGTGAATGTGGTTGTCCTCAATGATACTGAACACACCGCCCATCCGTCCGACAATACCGGTCTGCTCACAGTGATGGATGTGGCAGCGGCGGATGATATGGCTTCCGATGTTCTCCTTCGTCCAGCCGTGATACTGGCCGCGGCACACAGCATCACGCTCCATCTGGGTCGGGCTTTTTACGTGTTTTCTGGTAAAGTAATGGTCGTTCTCCGGATCGTAATATTTTCCGAGCGAAATACCGCAGCACTTGCTGTTGCTGACCTCACAGTCCTCAATAATCCATCCCTTCGACCAGTGCGGACCGATCATACCGTCCTGATAAGCAGCCGGCGGCGCCCATGTCGTTGCCGCCTTGCTGACATCAAATCCACTGAACGTAATATAATTTACGCCTGTTTTCGACGGCATAAAGCAGTTCCGGCGCACGTTGATTTCTACTTTTTCCTCCGTCGGGTTTTTACCCTGGAAGTTTGCGTAGATGACCGTCTGATTTTTCTCTTTGTCCTGCTCGGTATACCATTTGTAAACCGACCACTCCGGCTCCCAGGACGGCGCATAAACCTCGCCCTTGATACACTCCTCGAGTGTCTCTGCCTCGTATAACTGGCGGTCATTCAGATAAACCGCGCCGGTATGGCGTACCACCGGTGCAAAATACCAGTCACCGCCGACCATTGTCGTGTATGGGTTATAATTGCCAAACACTCCGTTGTCTACACGGCATACCCACACATTATCTTTGTAATGCTCCCAGTCATTCATCGTTTCCGCACCGGTGATCTTTGCGCCGAGCGGCTTCTCACTCTTATAGACGATTCTCGCATCCTCGGTTCCGCCGTTGACCGGATCAACATATTCATGGTAAATACCAGGTGCAACCAGAACTTCATCTCCTGCCTTTGCAATTTTTGCCGCATCGTTGATGAACTTGAACGGCATCTCTTTTGTTCCGTTTCCATTCTTCGGAGCGGAATTATTGACATAGTAAATCATTTCTCTATACTCCTTTTTGTTATAGTAAAACCCGAAAACACTGCAAAAAAGGCTGTGACGCAGTCATTCACTCTCTGCGGCGCTGAATTTTTTACGCTATTTTTTTGCGGGTCTATAGAATTTCTTTACGATAATGCTTCTTCCGCAGCCTCTTTTGATGCAAACGGGCCCGGCAGCGGATGAATGCCCTGACGGTTTCCGAAGTAGTCATATCGGAACACGATCGGCGTTCCATCCGGATTCTCATATTTCTGTTCCGGCTCAAATGCCATGCCAAGCGTCTCCGTTGAGATCACTGCACAGGCATTCTGCGGCAGATAATCGTAAACATTGGTCTCCAGTTTCCACTTTCCGTTCTCTTCTTTTACACCGATGGTGATTTCATGCTCGGTATCCACTACAGCGTCCTGTTCCTGCTCCGCCGGCTTCGCCCCATTGAAGTAAACGTTGCCGCCAAGCCATACCGGCAGCTTCTCGTAATACAGATCCGGTGACTTTCCGGAGCCCATTCCGCAGTAGCCCTCAAATCTTGCCACGTACTCCTCCAATGTCGGATATCCGCTGTACGGCACGGTTCCTGCTGTCAGATTTCCGTCATCCCATTCATTATCCCCAGTCAGTTTACGGATTTCTTCCATTCCCGCACGAACCGGCTTCTGGATGAAGATATTATTGTAGAACCGGCAGTCACCGTGAAGAACTGTCATAAATCCGTTGATCTCCGTGCGATGCGGCACATGGTACGGTGTGTAGCGCGGCGACGGCAGCTTGTCGGAGCCATTGTTGACACCTCGGCCGACAGCAGTAAACGATCCCGCGATCAGGTTATGTACTACCGCAACCCCCTGCGTTGCCAGCTTCATCGCGCGGTCCGAAAGCAGTACGTTATTGTCCACCAGTGTCGGTCCGTGGGAAATTTCAATAAAGATATCCTCGCCGATACCGTCCATACCTTCTGGATTTGCATTTTCCTCGTTCGGCAGCGTATTGTCATGGAACAGGTTCTGCGTAACACGTGTGCCCTGTGCCTGCCAGTCAAGCCAGAGGCCTCTCGTACAGTGATGGAAATGGTTTCTTCGAATGATCACATCGATCGCCGCATGCATCTTGATGCCGCCGATCTCCGCACCCGCAAGGTTCTGTTTGTTGTTGATATGGTGAATATGATTGTCCTCAATGATCGAGAACACACCACCTAAGTGGCCTACAATACCCGTCTGTCCACAGTCGTGGATGTTGCACCGGCGGATGATGTGGCTTCCGATGTTTTCCTTCGTCCATCCCTCTCGCTGCGCCTGGCAGATACAGTCACGCTCCGTCTGTGTACCATCTTTGAATTTCCATTTGAGCCATTTATTGTCATTGTTCGGCTGTCTGTATTTTCCAAGTGAAATGCCCGAGCACTTCGAATCTGAAATCTCACAATCCTCGATGATCCATCCCTTTGACCAGTGCGGGCCGACCATTCCTTCCTGATATGCCGTCGGCGGAGCCCACTGAGTTGCCGCCTGTTTTACAACAAAGCCGGCCAGAGTGATGTAACCGATGCCCTCCTTCGACGGATAAAAGCAATTCTCGCGCACATTAATTTCCACCGTTTCCTCATTCGGGTTTTTCCCCTGGAAATTCACATAGAAAACGGTCTCATTCTTCTCTTCGTCCTGCTCCACATACCAGGTGTAAACCGTGAATGCCTGATCCCAGGATTTTTTATAGATCTCCGGCTTTTTCACCTGATCCAGACTTGTCACCTCATACATAGATTTTCCATTCAGATACACTTCTCCGGTGTGTGCCGTGTAGGATGCGATAAACCAGTCACCGCTGACCAGTGTCGTATATGGATTGTAATCCCCAAACAATCCGTTCGAAACGCGCGCTGTCCACACATCACCTTCCAAATGCTCCCAGTTATCCACAATTTCCGCACCGGTAATCACAGCTTTTCCCGGTTCCACAGAACGATACACAATTCTTGCATCCTCACATCCCGCATTCGCCGGATCTACATATTCCCGATATACGCCAGGCGCTACAAGCACCTCGTCGCCGGACCTTGCAATTTTTGCCGCCTCGGAAATCGTCTGAAATGGATATTCCTTCTGCCCATTTCCGCTTCGCACAGCATTTCCATCTACATAAATCTGCATTTTTCGCTTACCTCTCACTTCTTCACTTTTCATAAACTTTTATTGTGAATTTTCGCCAAAATCACATCACTCTTTTTCCGATTTCTGCCGTTCTTCACAATTTTCATATCTTAACCATAATACAGATCCTCGTAAAACACTACTTATATATTGCCGATCATTGCCCAGATGTTTCGATTTTTTCTATATTTTTTCTCTCTTCTGTTGTATAATACCGTTTATCAGATACGGAGGATTCTTTTGCCATGAAAAACGATTCGACTTCTTTTTTCGAAAACAATCATTTTGCTAACAGCTATGTTTACGATATCTCTATTTCGCATGTCCCCGCCTATTTCGGTCTGCACTGGCATCACTATATTGAAATTGTGCTTGCACAGGATGACGGCATTATCTATGAAGTAAATGGAGAAACCTTTCCGCTAAAGCCCGGTGATCTTCTTTTTATCTGGCCCGGCGAGCTGCACGCTGTTTCCACAACCAACAGAGAACATCGCCTGATCATGCTTCAGCTCGATGCAGATTTTCTGGAAAAACGCGTGGATTTCCAGTCTGTTGCTTATCTTTTTTATCAGATCCGTCTTCTGAATCAGAACAACTTCCCGGAAATCGAAAAACTCCGCGGATTTCTGACAGAGCTGCGCAGGCTCTCCCTCTCCGGTATCAGTTTTTCCGAGCTGCGCGGATGCGTTCTGCTGTATCAGTTTTTTATTCTGCTCGGCGAAAATCTCTCCGTGCCGACCGAAACTGCCGCACCGCAAAAAACAGGCCATTCCGCACAGGTACACCGCCAGATGATTGCTGCATGTACCTGGATCTCGAGTCACTGCACCGAACCGGTTTCCCTGGAAGAAGCATCAAAGGTCGCCGGATTCTCCCGCTGCCATTTTTCCAAGCTGTTCCGCGCATACACCGGCCTCTCCTTCACGGATTTCGTCACCAGGGAACGGCTCCATATCGCCGAAAACCTGTTAAAAAAACCGGATCTCACGATCACCGAAGTGTCGCTCGAATCCGGTTTTAACAGTATTTCTACGTTTAACAGAGTCTTTTTGAAATCAAAAAATGTAAGCCCTACCGACTTCCGTCAGATGTACCTGCAATCCTATCAGAAATAGGCTATGAATTCGGCATGGCCTCCGGTCTTTCGCAGGTGGATGGAACCTTCTCAAATGCACCCGTTTCCGCACTCTTCATAATCTGATCGATCGTATCGAGTACGTGATATGCCATTTTGGCATTCGCACGGTTTGGTCTGCCCTCTGCAATTGCTTCTGCCATCTCGGACGGACCGAGGCCGCGGCTGTTTTCGCTGTAGGCAAAGCCATAATCCAGCACTTCCGGAACTGCCTGCTGTGTCCAGTCCTTCACGCCCGGAATGTAGACGATATCGCCGCCGAAATTGTTCGGGTCCACCAGCTTTAAAATACCTTTTTTGCCGTAAATTGTGAATACCGCCTGATCGTTGATGGTGCTGTCGCCATTGACACAGAATGTGCCGGTCACGCCGTTTTTCATTTCCAGAATCGTGAAAGCCTGGCTCTCATTGCTGTAGTCAAATTCCTGTCCGTATTCCGGGCTGTCCGGGACGACATTGACGCGCTTCGGCGCAAGGTTGCGCACGGAGGAAACGACACGGTCCACCGGGCCGAAAAGACTGACGATGGCGGTCAGATAATAAACACCGAAATCGTAGCAGATACCGCCACCCGGCATCCGCAGAAAACGGAAGATGCTCGCCAGCAAATCAAGATCGCGGTTTGCGCATGCTTCGAAAGATGTCACCTCGCCGATCAGCCCGTCGTCGATCGCTTTTCTTGCGGTCTGCAGTGCCGATCCAAGGAAGGTGTCCGGTGCGGAACCGAGATAGAGATGTTTCTCCTCTGCCAGCTCGATCAGTTTCGCTGCCGTTTCCGGTGCGAGGGTCATTGTTTTTTCAGTGTAAACGTGTTTTCCGGCTTCCAGTGCCTGACGGATCAGCCCCTCGTGGGTCGGTGCCGGTGTCAGAATGACTACCATTTCAATCGACGGGTCTGCCAGAATTTCCTCGTAGGTACAGCCCTTGATGCCATACTGCTCTGCTTTCTTTTTCGCATGTTCAAGATGGCCTGCGCAGCATGCTGCTACCTCAAGATTCTCAAAGTTATGAATCATGTTCGTCAGATAAATATCACTGATCGCTCCGCAGCCGACAACGCCGACTCTCATTTTTTTCGTTTCTGTTGTTCCCATTTGTAAAAATCCCCTTTACTCTTTGTTTTTTGATTCTGTTCTGATAAAAACCCTTATCTTTTTTATACAACGAAATGTCTGAAAAAACAAGCATTCCGGCTCATATTTCACTTTCAAAATGAAAAAACCGCCCACGGTTTCTGCAGATTCTCTGCATCACCGCGGACGGCCTTTTTCTGTTGTTTACTCCACGCTTTTCAGCGATTCAATCATATCAATTTTTCTTAACCGGTAGAACATCATAAAGTTGACGAACAGGGCAAACGCCAGGGTAATCAGGGCGCTCCAGCCGTAGCTCCGCGGGAACACGTTTCGTCCGAACATCATCATATCGACCTCGACGGTCTGAATTACGCAATGATGTAAAAACGTTCCAATTCCCATGCCCGCGATAACGCCGAACAGTGTCAGCACCATGTTTTCCCGGTACACGTACGATGCCACCTCGCCGTCGAAGAAGCCGAGCACTTTCAGCGTTGCCAGCTCTCTCTGTCGTTCGGTGATGTTGATGTTGTTCAGGTTGTACAGCACCACAAACGCCAGCAGGCCCGCCGATACGATCAGCACCACGATGACGATGTCGAGGGAACGAAGCATGTTGTCAATCTGATCAATCAGGTCGGATGTGAACGAGATTGCCGCTACACCGTCGTACGTCATGATTTTTTCTCCGAGTGCTGTCTCATAATTGCTCGACGTGTCCTGATATTTCATCAGAAGCTGGTTGTAATCCGGCGCTCCGCCGAACAGCTCCTCGTAGAGATCCGGGGCCAGATACAGGTAATGGCGCACGTAGTTTTCGACGATGATCGAAATCTTTACGTCCACAATATCGTCGCCTTTTTTCAGCTGAACCGTGTCGCCTGCTTTTACGCCGAGCATCGTTGCTGTCTTTTCGCTGATGGCTGCGCCGCCGTCGGTCGGGAATTCGTAAACTTCTCCGCTTTTCCGGTCTCGGAAGGCATAGAAGTCATTGAAATTCGTCAGTTCTTTCGGCACTTCAAGCACTGCATCCACGGTCTTTTTGTCGGTCTGCAGTTCGATGTTCTGGCAGTACATTTCCAGCAGCTCATCGATGCCGCTGTGGTTTTCCAGATCGGTCTGCAATGCTTCTTTTTCGGATTCATCCACATCTGAATTCAGCACAGCATTCGCCTGATAGGTGAAGAGGCTGACGAACTGGTTTTTCGCAATCGCGGTGATGGAATCCTGAAGGCCGAAACCGACGAGGATCAGACCCATGCATCCGCCGATTCCGATAACGGTCATGAAGAATCGTTTTTTATACCGCACCAGATTCCGCACGGTTGATTTCTGCGTAAAGTTCAGATGTTTCCAGAGTACGCCGATGCGTTCCAGGAAAATCCGTTTGCCGTTTTTCGGTGCTTCCGGCCGCATCAGCTCTGCCGGACCTGCGGCGAGTTCTTTGTAGCATGCCGCGATCGTCGCCACGCCGGTGCAGGCTGCACTCGCCAGAATCGCAAGGCCTCCCTGCTCCCAGTTCAGCGGGGTCATGTAATACGGGAGTCCGATATACAGCATGCCGTAGGCATTCATAATAACCCAGGGCAGGATTTTTTCTCCAACCACCACGCCCGCGAGAGCGCCGGATACGGTGGAGAGCATCGCGTATGCGAAATATTTAAAGGCGATCACGCCGTCGGAATAGCCGAGGGCTTTTAACGTTCCGATCTGCTGACGCTGTTCCTCGATCATTCGTGTCATCGTCGTCAGGCTGACGAGAGCAGCCACGAGGAAGAAGATAACCGGGAAGAATTTTCCGATATTCGAGATACGGCCGGCATCCTGACCGAAGCTCTCAGTTGACGTTACCTTATCCCGTCCCCAGACGTACCACGTTGGTTTTTTCAGGTCTGCGAGTGTTTTCTCACCGTCCGCAATTTCCTGCTTCGCATCTGCGATTTCTGGTTCGGCGTCGGCTTTTGCTTTTTCGTATTCGGCTTTGCCGTCCTCAAGTTCTTTTTCTTTATCGGCAATTTCCTGTTTCGCATCCGCAAGGGAGATTTTTCCGTCGGCGATTTCCTGTTTCGCGTCGGCAAGCTGGGTTTCTCCGTCGACAATCGTCTGCTTGGCTTCGGCGAGCTGACTTTCTCCATCGGCGATCGTCTGCTTTGCTTCGGCTAACTGGGTTTCTCCGTCGGCGATCGTCTGTTTCGCGTCGGCGAGCTGACTTTCTCCACTGGAAATTGTCTGCTTTGCAGCGGCAAGCTGGGCCTCACCCGACTGAATCGTCTGTCGGTACGATGCAATCTGCTGTTCCCCATCAGCAAGCTGGGCTCTGGCAGCCGCAAGCTGAGTTTCTCCGTCTTTTAATTTACTGCGGTTCGTCTCAATCTGAGCTTCTCCGTCGGCAATCGCTGCTTTGGCGGATGCAAGCTGGGCTTCGCCATCCTCAATCTGTTTCTGATAAGCTTCTGCCTGTGCTTCTCCATCCTGAAGCTGGGCAAGAGCCTCTGTAATCTGAGCTTCGCCGCTTTCCAGTTCTTCTTTTGCAGAAGCAATCTGTGCCTCGCCTGCGGCGCATTCCTGCTCTTTTTCTGTTAATTGTGCATCTGCAGCGGCAAGCTGACTTTCTGCGTCGGTAATCTGAGCTTCTGCAGCCGCAAGCCGGGCTTCCGCATCAGCGCTTGCTGCTTCAAACGCTGCGATGTTTTGTTCCAGAAATGTTTTCTGCTCCTGCATCGTGAAAAGCTGCTGTGCTAACTCTGTCTGCTTTGCTTCCAGCGCAGTTTTCTGTTCCACCAGGGATACATATGCTTCATCTTCCTCTGTCAGTCCGTCAAGCTGAGCCTCAATCACCTCGATCTGACCAGTCACTTCTGTCTGCGCAGCCTCCACCATCGGAAGCTGACTGGAAATCTGGGCTAACTGATCCTTGGCTGTCTCATACTGACTCTTCTGTTCTTCATACGCTGCCTTCTGCGCTTCATACTGTGTGCGTCCTGCAGCGGTTTCTGCTTTCTTGTTGTCCAGTTCCTCGCGTGCAGCGGAAAGCTGCTCCTTTGCAATATTCAATTCCGTTTCTTTTTCGGAAAGCTGCTCTTTTGCAGTATTCAGCTCCGTCTGCTTCCGAGTCAGTTCGGTTTTTGCCGCCGAAAGCTGCGTCATTTTTTCCTCTAACTCTTTTTTGCCGGATGCCAGTTCTGTTTCTTTCTCTGCAAGCTGTGCTTTTCCGTCGGAAAGTTCTTTCGCTTTTGCCTCAAGTGTGGTTTTTCCACTTGCAAGTTCATCGGCTTTCTGATTCAGCTCCGCTTTTCCGCTTTCCAGCTCTGCCGCCTTTGCTTCCAGCGTCGCTTTTCCGCTCGCAAGTTCCGCCTCTTTGTCTTTCAGCGTTGCCTTGCCGGATGCCAGTTCCTGCTCTTTATCGGCGATGGTTGCTTTCGCACTGAGAAGTTCCTGCTCTTTGTCGGCAATGGTCTGTTTTCCGTCAAGGAGTTCCTGTTCTTTCTCAGCAATCGTCTGCTTTCCGTCAAGAAGCTCCTGTTCTTTGTCCTTTAACGTCTGTTCGCCGTCGAGAAGTTCCTGCTCTTTGTCCGCAATCGTCACTTTCGCGTCGGCAAGCTGCTGTGCACCGTCATCCAGCTCTGTTTTTGCGTCCGCTAATTTCTGCTCTGCATCAGCGACCTGCTGTTTTGCATCATCAATCTTTTCCTGTCCTTCGGTTTTGACTGCCGTATACCGCCGGTCGCACGCCGCATCCTCGAGCGCTTCAATCTTCGTCTGTACAGCTTTCACCGTCTCATCATACGCATCGCTGTAGCTCGCCTCTTCCTGTGCGCCGTCCGCCTGGACGTAAATCTCTGTATAGAGATCCGAGGTAAATGTCTCCGGAAGCAGCAGTGCAAAACTGTTGATGCTTCCATTTCCAATCGAGCCCGTTCCGCGGTTCAGATCCATATAATAAGGGAGCGTCGCCGAACCAACAATCGTAAACGTATCCCCGGTCAGCGAATCTGAGAGCGGATCCTCCGTTCCGGAAGTGAACGTTACCTGATCCCCGATCTCACAGCCGGAACTTTTCAGAAACTGCGTATCAACAAGAATTTCATCCTCTTTCTCCGGCATCCGTCCCTCGACCACGCGCGGCTCATTCACACCGTCCGTCAGCGCAATCAGTTTCACAACCTGCTCGCTCTCGCCGATGTCATGCAGCACTTCCACCGTCTTTCCGCCGTAAACCGCTTTCACACCGTCCGTCTTCGCGATATCCGCCAGATCATCGTCCGTCAGCCCCAGCGTTCCAAGAACTCTCAAATTCATATAATTTACTTCATCATAATACCGGTCCGCCGAAACCTTCATATCTCCTTCCGCCGACCGGATGCCCGAGAAAAACGCCGCGCCAAGAAGCACGATGAAAAAGACTGACAGAAACCGCCCCTTGTTCTTTGTGATTTCCCGGATAAAGTCTTTTCGAAATGCTCTCATCGTCCACCTACCATTCTATCTCTTCCACCGGTGTCGGGTTCTCATTTGTTTTCATGCCCGCCACTTTTCCGTTTCGGATTTTAATCACGCGGTCCGCCATCGGTGTCAGCGCCGAGTTGTGAGTGATGACAATGACCGTCATCCCCTTCTCCCGGCAGGTATCCTGCAGCAGCTTTAAGATCGCTTTTCCCGTCACATAATCGAGCGCGCCGGTCGGCTCATCGCAGAGCAGCAGTTTCGGATTCTTCGCCAGCGCACGCGCAATCGCCACACGCTGCTGCTCTCCGCCCGAAAGCTGCGCCGGGAAGTTATTCATTCTCTCTTCCAGTCCAACCTCCGCAATCACCTCCGACGCATCCAGCGGATGCTTACAAATCTGCATCGCCAGCTCCACATTCTCGAGCGCCGTCAGGTTCTGCATCAGATTATAAAACTGAAAAACAAATCCAATATCCTCCCGCCGGTACTGGATCAGCTTCTTGCCGCGGTACTTACTGATCTCCGCCCCGTCCACCAGCACCTTTCCTGAAGTCGCTGTGTCCATTCCGCCTAAAATATTCAGCACCGTCGTCTTACCCGCACCGCTCGGTCCAACAACAATCACAAACTCACCCTTTTCCACATCAAAGCTGATCCCATCCGCAGCCTTGATGGTAATCTCACCCATTTGATAGGTCTTGGTTACATCCTGAAGACTCACATATCCCGCCATGCCGCCGTGTTCCTCCTATGCAAAAAATCGATATTTCCTATTTCTTTTATTGTATCAATCTACAGCCGCGGCGGCTAGTCCTAAGTGGGCGAATTTACTGTTTTTTTATAAATGGCATCCCCCCTTTATTTCAATACTGCCCTGATCATACATCTTATCCCAACCAGAATAATCACCACCTCCTGTAATCTCTGTGCCATCTCCACCGCAGCCGTGCCGCCAAATAAAGAATTGCTATAACAACTAACAAAACAGGAAACGCAGATGATAACAGCCTGACAACAAAAACGGCAATTCTGGCCGTTACCGCTTCAAAATTCAAAATAATTCCAATTGCTGCAATCCCTGACAGCAGAGAACAGATTATCACAGCAATCGTCACTCCCGATACGGTTCTCATGCCATGCCCTCTGCTGCCTTCCCGTTCAAAAATATTTCCAGAACGCATCATCCTCTGTCACTCTCCTCTCAGATCTTAACCACTCCTCCCAGGCCGCCTACCAGACGTGCGAACGCCTCTTCCAATTTGCCGCATCTTTTTCCACAGAAATTCACACAAGTTTGACAATTTATGATACACTAAGCTAAGTGACATCAATTCTGAATGTTCTGTGCTCTGCCGCAGATTTTTCGGAACTGAGATTGACTTTTCGATGCATAAACCAAACAATTTGTGGCATACGAAGAAAGGAATTTTTATGAAAATTATCTTTATCCGCCACGGCGAACCGAATTATGAGATTGATTCGCTGACTGAAAAAGGCTGGCGTGAGGCTGAGCTACTTTCGAAGCGGACGGCGAAATGGAACGTCACCGATTTTTACTGCTCGCCGCTCGGACGTGCGAAGGATACGGCTTCTTTTACGCTGAAAAATGCGGGCCGCGAGGCCGAAATTCTTCCGTGGCTGCGGGAATTTGATGCGCCTGTCCTTGATCCGGAGACCGGAAAGCGCCGGATTCCGTGGGATTTTCTGCCGGATGTGCTCGATGCGAACCGGGATCTCTATGATCATGATCTCTGGACACAGAACCCGATCATGAAAACCGGAAACATGGATGAAAATTATCGTGTCGTAACGGACGGACTCGATGCGCTGCTTGCTCGCTACGGTTATGTACGCGACGGCTACCGCTACCACGCTTCAGATGAAACGAACCGCGAAGCTGTCATCGTCTGCTTCTGCCATCTCGGCGTTACCTGCGTCGCGCTGTCCCATCTGCTCAACACAACGCCGGTGCAGCTCTGGCAGGGCCTGTTCCTGGCGCCGACTTCCGTCACGATCGTCGGAACGGAAGAGCGCAAACCAGGCGAAGTGTACTTCCGCTGCCAGACCGTCGGCGATGTCCATCACCTGCTTTCTGCGGGCGAACCGGTTTCGTATTATGGAGCGTTTAACGATCCATTCCAATTTTAACATCCGTAGACAAGAAGTCCCTCGCTTCTAAAGCGGTGGGATGAATTGTTAAAAGAAACATAACGGCAGTGGCGGGCGGAGAGAAATCGGTATCCTCCACTGACATGAGGCAAGTCACAGTCGAACTATTTTCGACATGTCAGACTCCGTGAAAATACCGACTGTGAGTTGAAACAAGGAAAAAAGAAGAGAAGTAAGTAAAGTGCAGACACAGAACTATGAGGAGCAAAAAATATGAAGTTTGAAGATGATGATTTAAAGGACGGTAAACTTTGGGCTGCCCTGCAAAAAGAGATTGACCGTGACCTGGCGGAAAAGGAGAGCGGTGAAACATTCCAGGAAGAACTGGCAGACATCGAAGACTCCATTGAATTTGAAAGCAAAGAAACAAAAAGCGAAGATCGGATCCCGGATGAGACTGCAAATTTAAGTAATCTGCGAAGTGTCCTTGAGGCAACTGAGCGTGCAAAAGACGAAGAAGCGAAGCAGAAAATGAAGCAGACCAAAGTGGAGCCTGTGACGCAGGACATCGAGATTCCGGAATTTACAGAAGAGGAAGAAGAAATCGAAGAGACGCCGGCTGAGACACCGAAGGAAGTCTCACGTGTAAGCCAGACAACCGAAAAACTGGAAGGTCTCGTTGATTTTGATGACGATCCGGCGGAGACAAAAACAGAATCGGAACCGGAAGAAGTGATGGTGGATGATGATCTGATCATCAACGATCCATTCGCAGATGAGGATGATCTGCTGGGAGAAGAGAAGACAGAGACCAAGGGTTCGGAGAAAGAAGTGCTTGGTGATCAGGTGGAAGCCGCAATGGAGCGCCTCGTCAGCGACACGGTAGGCCATATCCCAATGCCGGAAATAGACGATGAGGATGATGACTACGACGATTATGAGGATGACGACGAAGAGTACATTCCGCATGGCGCAAAACCGCAGAAAAAAAAGGGAAAAGGCGGTGCGGTTATCGCCGTTGCAGCCGTTGCTGTTATTGCTGTGGGAGGCTTTTTCTATGGAAGCAAAATGTTCCATTACCAGAATTATTTCTTCAACGGAACAACCATCAACGGAGTAGACTGCTCGGATATGACGGCCAAAGAGGCAGAAACGAAAATCAAAGAGCAGGCTGCAAACTATACCTTAAATGTAAAATTCAAAGACAATGATACGAAGAGTGTCAGCGGAAAAGACATTGACTATACCTATGCCGGAGACGGCAGCGTGGAGAGCGTGCTAAAGAAACAGAACAGTTTCCTCTGGTTTCTGGGAAATGGCGGAAAAGAGAAAGATTCCCAGGTCACCATGCAGTACAGTCAGGAAAAACTGGATGCGGTGCTTGATGGATTTGACGAATTCCAGTCCGCAGACGGTGAGAATGCACCGGCCAGCGCCTACATCACCTTCCAGAACAATGAGTTTGAGATTGTGGATGCTGTTATGGGTGAGGGAATGGATCTTACCCTTGCAAAACAGTGCATCGAAAACGCGCTGATCAATGCGGATACCGAAGTGGATCTTGAAAAAGCAGGCGTTTACGACGGAACCTTGGTAACAGCAGATGACGAAACACTGAATGCACAGAAGGATCAGTTAAATGAACTGGTACGCGCAAGCATCACATACAGTATGCCGGATGGAACAACACAGGTTCTTGACGGAAATACCATGAAAGACTGGCTGGCAGTCGATGCGGATGGAAATTATTCCAAAGATGAAAACCAGTGGAATGAAAGAGTAAAAGAATATGTGGCAAATCTTGCGGCAGCGATCGATACCAATGGCAAGGATCACACCTTCCCGGCAACCGGTATCGAAGGCGGCGTGACCATCAGCCAGGAAGGCTACGGATGGAAAGTGGATCAGGAGCAGGAGATTGCAAAGATCGCAGAAGAAGTAGATGCTCACGCAGCAGATACAAGAGAGCCGCAGTATGCGCAGAGAGAGTTTGCTGCTTCCACAGAGAACAACGGATTCGGCAAGACGTATGTTGAGGTTGATGCCAGCCGTCAGCATATCTGGCTCTACAAAGATGGAAATCTGGTTGTCGACGGTGACTGTGTAACCGGTCTGATGGAGCAGAGCAGCTACACGAAGCCGGGTATCTACACAACCGCAGCAAAAGAAAGCCAGAAAAAACTGCACGGAGAGCTTCAGGCAGACGGCAGCTATTCCTGGGAAAGAGATGTGGATTCCTGGATTCCGTTCAACGGAGAGATCGGTTTCTACGATGCTTCCTGGAGAAGCAGTTTCGGCGGAAACCTGTATCTGACTGCAGGATCGACGACAGGATCTGTTGCACTTCCGACTGCAGTGGCACAGGCATTATATGACAATGTCGATGACGGAACACCGGTTATCATTTATTATTCCGAAGCTTATGAGGTAAGTGAAGATACGCTTACTGTGACACAGGCACCGGAAGCAGATGACGAAAATGTCAATGATACGACGAATACCACGACAGTAACGCCGACGAGAACGCCATCCTACACGTACGATGATGATGACGATGATTACACGCCGTCAACTCCATCAACCCCATCAACTCCATCAACTCCATCGACCCCGTCTACGCCGGAACCGACCGCAGCACCGACCGAGATCCCGTCTACGCCGGAGCCGACCGTAGCACCGACGGAGACCCCGTCCACACCGGAACCGACCCAGGAGCCGAGCGCACCGGATCAGGGAGACCATACGGGTGACGATGATTACCCAGGTAAGGGCGAGAGCTGAGAAAAGAAGAAATAGAACATAAAAAATACGCATTCCGTTATCAAAACAGGAATGCGTATTTTTTATGAGAAAGAAACTGTTAAAAATTAATTTTCCGGTACGAACAGTGTGACAAGATCCATCGGGGAAGTGATGGTGTAGTCCGGGTTTTCGGTATGACCAAAACCGTATGCGGCATGGACAAACGGGATTCCGGCCTCGCGTGTCGCCTTGTAGTCGCCGTCGGTATCGCCGACATAGACCGCGTGCTGCAGATGGTTCTGTTCGATGATTGTACGGATGTTGTCTGCCTTTGCCTTTCCGGTATCGCCAGGACAGAGATGGCCTTTGAAATAGTGACCGAGGCCTGTGGCTTCCAGAAAAACTTCGATATAGCCCGCCTGGCAGTTGCTTACGATATAAAGCGGGTAATGTCTGGAAAGAATAGAAAGTGCATCGACAAGTCCCGGATAAACAGGAGCCGGTGTCGCAAGAAGTGCCTCATGCTCTTTGGCACAGCATGCCTCGATCAGTTCTAACTGGCGCTCCTTTGGATATTCGTGGAAAATGACGGCGGCGATATCCGGGAGCAGGCGGCCGAACAGGCCTTTTAACACGGCTCCGGTGAGGTTTGGTGTCATATCAGTTTCTTTTTCCATAATCTGATTCCATGCGTTGGCAACAACGTCTGTGGAGTCCCACAGGGTGCCGTCCACATCAAAAATAATACTGTCGATCAAGAGTTTTTCCTCCATATCTTAAGGGTTTTGGTTATTCTTTTAAAGTATTTATTAATTTTAATCAAAAACACGTGAGAGCGCAATGTTTATTTTGCATTTTGGAGGAAAATGTGGCAAAATAAGAATGATATATTAACAGGAGATTACTATGCAGGACACAATCACAAAGCCATTATTGAAATGGTATGGCGAAAATAAAAGAGTGCTGCCGTGGAGAGAAAAAAAGAACCCGTATGAAATCTGGGTTTCCGAGATTATGCTCCAGCAGACGAGGGTGGAGGCGGTCAAGCCGTTTTATGAGCGGTTTATGCGTGAACTGCCCAATGTCGCAGCACTTGCGGTCTGTCCCGAGGAAAAGCTTTTGAAGCTCTGGGAAGGCCTTGGTTACTATAACCGTGTGCGGAATATGCAGAAGGCCGCACAGAAAATTATGGAAGTGTATGACGGTGTATTTCCGGCAGATTACGAAGCCTTAAAAGGACTTCCGGGAATTGGAAATTACACAGCGGGAGCCGTTGCATCGATCGCGTTTTGCATTCCGGTGCCGGCGGTGGACGGAAATGTGCTTCGTGTGATGGCACGCCTCCGGGAGGACGGTGAGGACATTTTAAAGCAGTCCGTGAAAAACCGCGTGGAAGCGGAATTGACCGAAATCATGCCGGCAGAAGATCCGGGAGCCTTCAATCAGGCGATGATGGATCTCGGCGCAATGGTCTGTCTGCCGAACGGCGCACCAAAATGTGAAGTCTGTCCGCTTGTTGACCAGTGTCTGGCGGGACAGCATCAGACCTGGACGGAATATCCGTTTAAAAAGAGCGCAAAGCCGCGCAGAATCGAAGACAGAACCGTTCTGTTATTTCTGGACGGTGCGCACACAGCAGTGCGGAAACGGCCGAAAAAAGGACTTCTGGCGGGACTTTACGAGTTCCCGAACTTCGATGGCGTGCTCTCCGAACAGGAAGCACTTGAAGAGGCAGAAAAATTCGGCGTGACGCCGCTTCATATTCAGGCATTGCCGCCTTATAAGCACATTTTTTCCCATGTCGAGTGGCATATCACAGGATACGCCATTAAAATTGCAGGAAACGATGTGGAGCAGGAAGGGGAAGAAAAAGCCGGATTGATTTTTGCGGATGCGAAAACAGCGGCTGAAAGATATGCCATTCCGTCTGCGTTTGCGGAATACGCAAAATACACAGATCTGGAACGTGCCTGAAACGGCAGAAGAGCAAAAAAGAGCAGGGAGAAAAAAGATGAAGATTTTATCAATTGCAGTACCATGCTATAATTCAGAAGCATATATGGAGAAATGTATCGATTCGCTGCTGGTCGGCGGAGAAGAAGTAGAAATTCTGATCGTGGACGATGGTTCCAAGGACGGAACCACAGAGATTGCAGACCGCTATCAGGAAAAATATCCGACGATTGTAAAAGCGATTCATCAGGAAAACAAGGGCCACGGCGGAGCAGTCAACACGGGTGTGGAAAATGCGACGGGTCTGTACTTTAAGGTTGTGGACAGTGATGACTGGGTAAACCCAGAGGCATACCAGAAGATTTTAAATGTTCTGGCAGAAGTCGTACGCGGACCGAAAACACTCGACCTTCTGATCAGTAACTATGTGTATGAAAAAGAGGGTGCCAAGAGAAAACGTGTGATGCGCTATGCGAAATCGCTGCCGGAAGGCCGCTTTTTCGGATGGGATGAGGCGAAAGCTCTCGGCAAAACACATTATCTGCTGATGCATTCGCTGATTTACCGGACTTCTCTTTTAAGAGAGTGCGGCATGAAGCTGCCGGAGCACACCTTCTATGTGGATAATCTGGTTGCGTTTATTCCGCTTCCGTACGTCAAAACGATGTATTATCTCGATGTCAATTTCTACCGCTACTTTATCGGGAGAGCCGACCAGTCGGTTAACGAGAAAGTCATGATCGGCAGAATTGACCAGCAGATCCGTGTCAACAAGCTGATGATCGATTACCTTGGTGAACAGAAAGGGCTGTCGAAGTACCTGCGGAAATATATGATCAGCTATCTGACCATCATTATGACGGTTTCTTCCGTGATGATGATGCGCTCCGGAACGGAAGAAAATCTCGAGAAAAAGAACGATCTGTGGAGATACCTGAAACAGGAGGATGCAGCCGATTACTTCCGCATCCGCCACGGCATTTTCGGAACTGTTATGAGCAGCAAATCAAAACCGGGACAGAAAATTGCAGTCTATGCCTACAAGGTAGCGCAGAAACTGTATGGATTTAACTAGAAAGTAACGAAGCGGAGGAACGAACAATGCGAGTAGGAATGGGTTACGATGTGCATAAACTGGTGGAAAACCGGAAACTGATTCTGGGCGGTGTGGAAATCCCGTATGAATATGGCCTTCTGGGACATTCCGATGCGGATGTGCTGGTCCATGCCATTATGGATGCGCTTCTCGGCGCTGCAGCACTGCGGGACATCGGACGCCATTTTCCGGACAATGATCCGGCGTATGAGGGCGCAGACAGCATCGAACTGCTGAAAAAAGTGGGTGAGATGCTCGAGGAGCGGATGTATCTGATTGAAAATATCGATGCAACCGTTATTGCACAGAAGCCGAAGCTCCTGCCATACATCGACACGATGGTGAAAAATGTGGCGGAGGCGCTTCATCTCGAAGAGGATCAGGTCAATATCAAGGCAACGACCGAGGAAGGACTTGGCTTTACCGGAAAGAAAGAGGGAATTTCCGCACAGGCGATCTGCTGCATTTCCAAGGCACTCGACCTGATGCCGGACGACCGGATCGCAGGCGGATGCAGCGGCTGCCCGGGATGCGCAAAGAACGCAGAAGAATAAAAGAGAAATGCGATTGCACAAGGCCGGAAGATGTGGTAGACTGGAAGAAGAATAAGGGAGTAGTCGGCGGCATACGTGACGCTATAAGGCCAACAACCGAAGAAAAAGCATTTCTTCTGGCTTTGTATGAAATGACAAGACTTATCTGTATCAACAAATATGGTGCGGATAGGTCTTTTTCTATATAGAAAGAGACCGGTGTACCAGTGGGAACTTATCACAGGAACGCAAAAAGCGTTTTCAGAAGAAAGGACGGATGGAAATGAAAGAGTATCTGGAAAAAAGTTCGAAGATTCTTGATGAGTTACAGACAACGGAGCAGGGACTTTCCGAGGCGGAAGCTGCGCGGCGGCTTTCCGAACACGGACCGAACCGGCTGGCGGCGGGAAAAAAGAAGAGTAATCTGCAGCGGTTTTTCGAAGAACTGAAAGACCCGATGATCCTGATCCTGCTCGCCGCAGCGCTGATTTCCGGCATCACATCGGCGTATGAAGGCGAATCGTACGCTGATGTGGTCATTATTCTCACAGTTGTCATCATTAATGCGGTGCTCGGTGTTCTGCAGGAGAGCAAGGCAGAGAAAGCGATTGAAGCTCTGCAGGAGATCGCGGCAGCCACGTCGAAGGTGATGCGCGGCGGGAAAATGGAAGTGAAAAAGAGCGAGGAGCTCGTACCCGGTGATATTGTAATTCTCGAAGCGGGCGATGCTGTTCCGGCGGATGGCCGTATTTTAGAGAGCGCCAGCATGAAAATCGAGGAAGCAGCGCTGACCGGAGAATCTGTCCCGGTCAATAAAACAGCGGATGTTCTGACCTCCGGCGCAGCCAGCGAGGTTCCGCTCGGGGACCGGAAAAACATGGTCTATATGGGAAGCACCGTTGTCTATGGCCGCGGCCGCGCTGTTATCACCGGAACGGGTATGAAAACCGAGATGGGAAAAATCGCCCATGTTCTGACGCAGTCGGCGGATGAGAGCACACCGCTGCAGAAGCGGCTGAACCAGCTCAGCAAGATCTTAAGCGTGATGGTGCTCGCCATCTGTGCCGTGATTTTCATTGTCGGTATTTTAAAAGAGGGCGTGACGCCGCAGAACATCTTAAATACCTTTATGGTAGCCGTCAGCCTTGCCGTAGCGGCAATTCCGGAAGGACTTGCAGCAGTTGTCACAATCGTGCTTTCCATCGGTGTGACCAAAATGTCAAAGCGGAATGCGGTGATCCGGAAACTGACGGCTGTCGAGACGCTCGGCTGTACGCAGGTGATCTGCTCGGATAAGACAGGAACGCTGACCCAGAATAAGATGACCGTGGTAAAACATGAGGGAAGCGATATAAAACGTCTCGTATCCGTCATGGCACTCTGCTCCGATGCGGAGCCGGACGAAAACGGCGAGGCAGTCGGAGAACCGACGGAATGTGCGTTGGTCAACGATGCGCAGAAAGAGGGATGCCTGAAGAAGAGCCTGTCCGTCCAGTATCCGCGTGTCGGGGAAGCGCCGTTTGATTCGATGCGGAAACGCATGACAACGATCCACCGCGCAAACGACGGAACGTATTTTTCCTGCACAAAAGGCGCACCGGATGAGATTCTGAAGCGGTGCACCTCCGTTTGGCGTGATGGCAGAAAACAGCCGATGACAGAAGCATTCCGGCAGGAAATCCTGTCGCAGAACAAGGCGATGGCAGACCAGGCACTCCGCGTGCTGGCGGCAGCAGGAAGAGCGTGGAACCAGATGCCGTCCTCCCAGGAGCCGGACTTTCTGGAGCAGGATCTCTGCTTTTTAGGACTTTGCGGTATGATTGATCCGGTGCGGCCGGAAGTAGTCGATGCGATCCGGGAATGCCGCGGGGCAGGCATCCGTCCGGTGATGATTACGGGTGACCACAAAGACACAGCAGTTGCTATTGCAAAAGAGCTGGGTATTCTGGAGGCGGGCCGGAAAGCGGTAACAGGAGCCGAGATTGACCAGTTAAGCGATGAGGAGCTTGACCGGAGAATCGAGGAATATGCTGTTTACGCACGCGTCCAGCCGGAGCATAAAGTGCGGATCGTTGATGCGTGGAAGCGGAAAGGCAGAATCACCGCGATGACAGGAGACGGAGTCAACGATGCGCCGTCGATCAAGCGTGCGGATATCGGCATCGGAATGGGCATCACAGGAACGGATGTGACGAAAAACGTGGCAGATATGGTGCTCGCGGACGACAACTTTGCGACGATCATCGTAGCGGTTGAGGAAGGAAGACGAATCTACGATAATATCCGCAAGGCAATTCAGTTCCTTCTGGCATCGAACCTTGCCGAGGTGCTGTCGATTTTCTGCGCGACGTTGATGGGCTTTACGATTTTAAATCCGGTGCATCTGCTCTGGATCAACCTGATTACGGACTGCTTCCCGGCGCTGGCGCTCGGTATGGAGGACGGTGAGGCAGACATCATGAAACGCCCGCCGAGAAATGCGGATGATGGTATTTTTGCGGACGGCCTCGGCTTTGATGTTGCGTTTCAGGGCATCGTGATTACTGTGCTGACGCTGGCGTCCTACTTCATCGGCCACTATCTGGAAGCCGGCCGCTGGGAAATCGTCAACAGCCCGGACGGCATGTCGATGGCGTTTCTGACACTCTCTATGGTGGAAATTTTCCATTCCTTCAATATGAGATCACGGAAAGGTTCTATTTTCCATATGAAGCATCAGAACAAGTATCTGTGGGGCGCGATGGCACTCTCATTTGTCCTCACATCCGCCGTCATTTACATCCCGGCACTGTCGAGTGCGTTCGGTTTTGAGCGGATCAGCGCGTTAGAATATGATGTGGCGATCGGCCTTGGACTGCTTGTCATTCCGGCGGTCGAAATCAGCAAGTGGATCCGGCGGAAATTTGCTTGACAAACGAGAAAAATTTGCATAAACTAGAACAAACGGAAATAGAAAAAGGCTTGGAACGGAAAAAGTAGAAAATCAGAATTGTTTCACAGAGAATGGCAGACAAATGGGGCTGGAAGCTGCCTGAAACGAGGGTTTTTGAAGTGCGTCCGGAAGCTGGCCGGGTGAAGCGGAAAAAGTGGGTAGTCCGGCACGGGTCCTGCACGTTATGCAGAAGAAAAGAAGAGGGCAGGTGTGCCCTTAAAGTAAAGTGGAACCACGGAGCTATTTCGTCTTTATCGGAGATGAAACAGCTCCGTTTTTGAATATTGCCCTTCGGGCAAAAAAGGTGGTAAGAAATAAAAATCTGAAAAAGTCCCGGCAGGAGGCAAGGAGAGGAAAGATGAGTTTTTTCGCGTATTTTAAAGAGGAATTTCAGGTGATTCAGGAGCGGGATCCGGCGATACATTCTCCCATGGAAGTCTTGCTGTATCCTTCATTTCGTGTTATGCTGAAGTACAGACGGGCGCACAAGCTATATCTGAAAGGCCATTACTTTCTGGCCAGATGGATTTCACAGCGGGCAGCGAGAAAAACCGGTATCGAAATCCATCCGGGTGCGACGATCGGAAAGGGACTGTTTATCGACCATGGAGCAGGCGTTATTATCGGAGAGACGACCGTCATCGGAGACAACGTGACGCTGTATCAGGGCGTGACGCTCGGCGGTAATGGTAAGGAGACCGGGAAACGTCATCCGACGCTGGAGGACAATGTTATGGTCAGCGCCGGTGCGAAGATCATCGGATCGTTTACGATCGGGGAAAACTCCAAAATCGGAGCCGGATCGGTTGTGATCGAGGAGGTTCCGCCGAACTGTACCGTCGTCGGCGTGCCGGGGCACATTGTGAAGCAGAATGATGTGCGGATTCCGAGAAAAAGCATGGATCACATTCATCTGCCGGACCCGATTTTCGAGGATATCAAAGTACTGCAGCAGGAGAATACGGAGCTTACGAACCGTGTGCTCGAGCTGGAGGGCGAGCTGCGTCAGATGAGGAAAAAAGAAAGGACAGAACAGAAGTGACGGAAGTGGGCAAAGAGACAGAAAACGAGGAGCTTTTTCCAGAGGCGGTTTTCGGGGAGAAGGATTATCTTTCGGAGGTATTCGGACTGGAACAGCATGATATCCGCATGTATTCGCCGCTTACGCTGGCCTACATCGGGGATGCTGCGTATGAGATCGTCATCCGCACGATTCTGGTGCGGAAAGCAAATATGCAGGTCAACAAGCTGCACCGCCATGCGGCAGGGCTTGTAAAGGCGGAGAAACAGTCGGCGATGATTGAAATTCTGGAGCCGCTGTTTACCGAAGAGGAAAAACAGATTTATAAAAGAGGCAGAAATGCGAAATCCTATACCAAGGCAAAAAATGCGTCCACGATCGACTACCGCCGGGCAACCGGGTTTGAGGCCGTGATGGGGTATCTGTACCTGAAAGGGGATTACAAGCGGATGATCGACCTGATCCGGGCAGGACTTGGCGAAGTGTGAGAGCAGATAAGATTCAGAAAATAAAAAAGAAGCGGCAGGGCAGTGGGGCTTTTGAAAAAGCAAAAGTTCCCACTGCTTTTGGGACCGCGGAACAGGAATGATATGAGAGAAAACAACAGAAACGACAAGAGAAACTTTGAGAGAAGAGACGGAAAAAAACGTGACTTTAAGGGGAAACGAGATTACCGTGACAGAGACAGAAAACAGGAAGTACAGCAGGCGGATGAGGAGTTTACAGGCGGCATGGTAGAGGGAAGAAACGCTGTCATCGAGGCGTTCCGCTCCGGCAAGACCGTGGACAAGCTGTTCGTCCTTGCAAGCAGCCAGGACGGCCCGATCCGCACGATCATCCGTGAGGCGAAAAAACACGATACCATCATCAATTATGTAGAAAAAGAACGTCTTGACGAGCTGTCCACCACCGGAAAGCATCAGGGTGTCATTGCACAGGTGGCTTCCTACAGTTATGCAACCGTTGAGGACATCCTCGCGCGCGCAGAGGAGAAAGGGGAGCCGCCATTTATCCTTCTGCTGGACGGCATTGAGGATCCGCATAACCTCGGTGCGATCATCCGTACCGCAAACCTGGCAGGCGCACATGGTGTCATCGTGCCGAAGCACCGCGCAGTCGGCCTGACAGCAACCGTTGCCAAAACGTCGGCAGGTGCATTAAATTACACACCGGTGGCAAAGGTGACGAATCTGGTGCAGACCATGGAAATGCTGAAGGAAAAGGGCATCTGGTTTGTCTGCGCGGACATGAACGGACAGAGAATGTATGATCTCGACCTCAAAGGACCGATCGGCCTTGTAATCGGAAATGAGGGAGAGGGTGTCAGCCGTCTGGTGAGAGAAAACTGCGACTTCACAGCCACAATTCCGATGAAAGGCGATATCGACTCTCTGAACGCTTCCGTGGCAGCCGGCGTGCTCGCTTATGAGATTGTAAGACAGAGAAGCTGCTAGAAATTGCGGAAAATCACATTACGCTCCGGCGGAAGAAAGATGAAGGATACAAGAGATATGATGGTGAAAGATTACGATACCTGTACGGATGAGGAGCTGATTGCGCGTCTGCGGGCAGGAGAACGCGAGATTACCGATTATCTGATCGACAAATACAAATCGCTGGTGCGGACCAGGGCGAGGGCGCTGTACCTGGTGGGCGGAGATCACGAGGATCTGATCCAGGAGGGCATGCTCGGACTTTTTAAGGCAGTGCGTGACTACAAACCGGGGAAGGAGGCATCGTTTGCCACCTTCGCCGGCCTGTGCATCGACCGTCAGATGTATTCTGCAGTGGCATCGTCCCAGCGCCAGAAGCATCAGCCGCTGAACAGCTTCGTCTCGTTAAGCGAACCGGTTTCCGAGCAGGAGCTGCGCCTGGTGGACGAGGAGACACCGGAGGAGATCATGATCAGCCGGGAAAACGTAATCGGCATGCATGAGCGGATCAAAGAACGGCTCAGCAAATTTGAGTACCAGGTGCTGGAATTGTATCTGAAAGGGTACGATTATACGCAGATTGCAGAAAAACTTGGAAAGCAGCCGAAGGCAATCGACAATGCACTGCAGAGAATCCGCAGCAAAGTGCGGGAGGTCTGTTCGTGAGATGGGAAAACGACCGAAAAAATTACGGCGAATTGTCAAAAACGCAGGAAAATCTGTGAACAAATAAAAATTTTCAAATTTGTAGAAAAAACTGTTGACAATTCACTATAGTTTTGATAGAATACCAAATGTAGCAAGGAGCTAACAAAAAAACAAAACAACTTGCGAGTGCTGATGTGGCTCAGTCGGTAGAGCGTCGCCTTGGTAAGGCGGAGGTCACGGGTTCGATTCCCGTCATCAGCTTACTAAGAAAGATCCCGGGAAACCGGGATCTTTTCGTTATATAAAAAACAGCAGGAGATGGGCAGGAAGAAAAAGACACTATTACAAAAGGTACAGTTATGATTGTGAGGGAAAAAGAAGATGCGTCATTCGCTTGGGGTAAAGAAAGCTCGAATATAAGGATTCCAAAGGACAGGACTGTTATTTCTATTATTCGAACATTGCCGGAACCGATCTGGATATGCTGGGCTATGTGCCCGTTGCAGATATTGAGTCTGAGGTAACGGACTGGAGCATTGTTCTGCTGGTCAGCGGCATGAAAAAGAGAGAATCCAAATCGGAGACATTCAGCGCAAATCCGTTTGAATACGAATTCTTATACGCACCGCTCGGGGACAAGGGCGCTTACGCGTACCAGCAGCCGTGGTATGGATTTTCGGTCAACAAAGACAGCGAAGAGAAAGAGATCGCGGTTGAGTTTCTGCGCTTTATGATGCAGGAAAAAGAGATCGACGAGATGGCCAGTATTAAAGGCCTGCCGTCGGTGGCAGAAAATGGAACCGACGAGTGGTATGCGGGGCTTCGGGATGCAAAAAGTATTGAGGTAAGTTTCATCAACGACGGCAGCGTGCCGGATTCCATCCGCGCGGCATTGGAGCAGGTCTGCAATGACTTCGGAGCAGGCGTGTACGGCAATGCAAACGAGGCAGTGCAGGCGTTTGTGGAGCTGTGTGCAGAGAAATAAGATAGGAAAACGAGAAGAGCGACTCATTTGTGAAAACAAGTGGGTCGCTTTTTGGTGCAAAAGATGGTAGAATAGGTACAACAGAAAAAATGAGGTGAAGAAAACAATGGAGTCAAAACGTAAGGTACTGCAAAAACTGTTCCTTTCCACGCTGTATCTGAGTGCATTTACGTTCGGCGGCGGTTATGTGATTGTGACGCTGATGAAGAAGAAATTTGTGGATGAGTACCACTGGATTGAGGAGAATGAGATGCTCGATCTGGTGGCGATTGCGCAGTCATCGCCGGGGCCGATTGCGGTGAATGGGGCGATTGTTGTCGGGTATAAACTGGCGGGGATGATTGGTGTGCTGGTTTCGATTATTGGAACGATTATTCCGCCGTTTCTGATTATCTCTGTGATTTCGGTCTGCTATCAGGCGTTCCGGGATAATTTTTTCGTGAGCCAGATGCTCGAAGGAATGCAGGCAGGCGTCGGAGCCGTGATTGCATCCGTGACGTATGAGATGGGAGCCGGGGTTGTGAAAGAAAAAGATCCGCTGTCGCTGGTGATTCTTGTCTGTGCGTTTGCAGCAGCCTGCTTCTTTGGCATAAATGTAATCTATATTGTTCTGGTCTGCGGTGCCATCGGTGCGTTGCGGACGGTTCTGGCGAAACGGAGGGGTGTGAAATGATTTATTTTCAGCTATTTTTAAGCTTTTTCCAGATCGGCCTGTTCAGCTTCGGCGGAGGCTATGCCGCCATGCCGTTGATTCAGGGGCAGGTGGTGCAGGGACACGGCTGGCTGTCGATGTCGGAGTTTACGGATCTGATTACCATCTCCCAGATGACGCCGGGGCCGATCGCAGTCAATTCGGCTACGTTCGTCGGAATTAAAATCGCAGGCATCCCAGGAGCGCTCGCGGCAACGTTTGGATGTATTCTGCCGTCGTGTATTCTCGTCACACTGCTTGCGAAGCTATATTTAAAATACCGCGAAATGGCAATGCTCCAGGGAATCCTCCACTCCCTCCGCCCGGCGGTTGTGGCGATGATCGGTTCCGCAGGGATTTCAATTCTGGTCACGGCGTTTTGGAGCAGTGAAGGAGATACCGTGATCCGGCTGGCGCAGACGAACTGGAGTCTTGTCGTGATCTTTATCATCAGCCTCATCCTGCTGCAGAAAGGCAAAAAGGACCCAATCTTTGTGATGGTACTGGCCGGGGTGATGAAGGTGGCAGTGGCGCTGGTGGAAAAATTTGCGGCATAAGAGCAGACGTAAAAAATTAATTATATGCGTTAAAAGAAAACTGAAAAAGAAACGGGGAGCATGGAACGATGTTCCTCGTTTTTGTCTGCCTTGCTATTTTCAGAAGTGAATGATAAAATGGCGATAGACAGCGAGAGTGAAAAACAGACAGGGGCGGCATGCTGTGGGACGATTTTTTTAATTCAAAGGTGAATGCTTTTCAGGACGTATTAAACTCAAAAATATATATCGATAAAACAGGATTGCTGGAATACACCAATAGTGTGATTGACACAACATCGAAGTTTATCTGCAACAGCCGCCCCAGAAGATTTGGAAAATCGATCACAGCGGATATGATGACTGCGTACTACAGCAGAAGTCTGGATACAGAAGAAATGTTTGAAAAGCTTAATATTGGTCAGGCGGCAAATCAGAAAATACAGGATGAATATCAAACAGCAGATTCTTAATAGGGAAGGTAAACATAGTGTTATACATTATTTTTGATTTTATAATGGCAGTAATTATGTTTATGTCACTTCCTTTTATTATTGGAATAATGGTAGATATCCGCCATCAGGGAATTGGGTGCTTTGCGGCATGGGTAATATGGGGAGTTATGTTTATCTTATTGTTGAGGCTGTTTAATGCTCTGAAATTAAGATGTCAAAAAAAGCCAGAAAAAAGATAAAAAGGATCTTTCTTTCTAAACATGAATCGTGTATAATAAACATTACTGTTCGGGGCCTGCCTGGAGAAATCCAGAAAGGCTCCGATTTATGTCATTTATTTTACAAAGCAAGAAAAGGGGGAAACCATGCAGAAACACAGAAAATTTATTGGGGACAAACGGTTTTACCTGATGGTACTTGGCGTTGCGATGCCGATTATGATTCAGAACGGGATCACCAACTTTGTCAGCCTTCTCGACAACATCATGGTAGGACAGGTCGGCACCGAGCAGATGTCCGGTGTTGCGATCGTCAACCAGCTTCTTTTTATTTATAACCTTTGTATTTTCGGAGGGGTATCCGGTGCAGGAATTTTCACTGCGCAGTATTTCGGACAGGGCAACGACGAGGGTGTGCGAAACACCTTCCGCTTCAAGCTCTGGATCGGCGTGATCCTGACGGCAGCGGCAATCACTATTTTTCTTGGTGCGCACGAGCCTCTGATTCGTCTCTACCTGACAGGAGATCAGGGAAGCCAGGACATGAATGCGACATTAGCCTATGGCATTTCTTATATGAAGGTCATGCTGGTAGGACTTCCGCCGTTCCTGTTTGTGCAGCTTTATGCCAGCACGCTGCGCGAATGCGGCGAGACAATGCTTCCGATGAAGGCCGGTATTACCGCTGTCTTCGTTAATCTGATTTTTAACTACATTTTAATCTACGGAAAACTCGGTGCACCGCAGCTCGGCGTTGTCGGCGCGGCAGTCGCAACGGTGCTGTCCCGTTACGTGGAGATGGCGATCGTGCTGATCTGCACGCACGGAAACAAAGAAAAATATCGTTTTACGAAGCATCTGTACCGCACGATCCGTGTTCCGGCGGCTTTGACGAAACAGATCCTCATCAAAGGAACACCGCTGATGCTGAACGAAACGTTCTGGGCAGGCGGCGTTGCGATCCTGATGCAGTGTTACTCCGTGCGTGGACTGAATGTCGTAGCCGCGATGAATATCTCCAACACGATCTCGAATCTGTTCAACATCGTTTTCATTGCACTCGGCGATTCCGTTGCCATCATCGTCGGACAGCTCCTTGGAGCCGGAAGGATGGAAGAGGCAAAGGATACCGATACGAAGCTGATCACGTTTTCCGTATTACTCTGCATTGTGATCGGCGCGCTGATGGCGCTCGTGGCTCCGCTCTTCCCACGCCTCTACAACACGACGGACGAAGTACGCCACATGGCGGCAATCTTCATCGTGGAAGTGGCCATGTTCATGCCGGTCAATGCATTCCTGCATGCAAGCTACTTTACCCTGCGCTCCGGCGGAAAAACGATCATCACGTTCCTGTTCGACAGCGTCTTTATCTGGGTTGTCAGTGTGCCGGTGGCTTTCTGCCTGAGCCGTTTTACCGGACTTTCGATCTACGCAATCTACTTTATGGTTATGTCGGTTGACCTGATCAAGTGCGTGATTGGATTTGTCCTTGTCAAGAAAGGAGTCTGGCTGCAGAATATTGTGGCGGAGTAAAGAAAAAAATCTGTCTGTTTTCCAGTCTGAAAAGGATGGGAGGCGGGCAGATTTTTTGCTTTATAAAAAACTTTGTTGAATTTTACTGTAAAGCAAAAAAAGCCCTCCGGGCAGGATCGGACTGCGGTTGAGAGAAAGAAAAAGAGTATTTTTGATAAAATTTCGCAAATGAAGCAGCCGCTTTTGGCGGAAAAGTGGAAATTTTTTCATTAATCAAAACACCGGTTGAAATTTAGAGAACGCTTGTTATAATAGGGGTGCAGCGAACAGACATCTCGTATGACGCGTGAATCTCTCTTCCTATTACTAATGAGGCGCGTTCATACACCATATGGAGGAAAAAAGCGATGGATTACGCAAAAGAATCATTAAAGATGCACTATGAATTACGCGGAAAGCTCGAGATGACATCCCGTGCAGCCGTAGATACAAAAGATGCCTTAAGTCTTGCCTATACCCCGGGTGTGGCAGCGCCGTGCCTGGAAATTCAGAAAGATGTCAATAAGAGCTACGAGCTGACCAGAAGATGGAACACCGTAGCTGTTGTCACAGATGGAACCGCAGTCCTCGGACTTGGCGATATCGGACCGGAAGCCGGTATGCCGGTTATGGAAGGAAAATGCGTTTTATTCAAAGAATTCGGCGGTGTCGATGCGATTCCGCTCTGCGTGCGCAGCAAGGACGTCGATGATATCGTCAATACCGTGCGCCTGCTCGCCGGAAGCTTCGGCGGCGTCAACCTGGAGGACATCTCCGCACCGAGATGTTTTGAGATCGAGAAGAAATTAAAGGAATGCTGTGATATTCCGATCTTCCACGACGATCAGCACGGAACCGCAGTCATCACACTGGCCGGTGTCATCAACGCGCTGAAACTGGTCGGAAAGAAACTCGATGAAGTCAAAATCGTCACATCAGGAGCCGGTGCAGCCGGAATCGCGATCATCCGCCTGCTGATCTCGATGGGCCTTAAAAATGTGATCATGACCGACCGCAAAGGTGCGATCTACGAGGGACGCGACGGTTTGAATCCGATCAAAGAAGAGATGGCGAAAATCACAAACTACAATCATGAGAAAGGCACGCTTGCCGAGGTGATTAAAGGAGCCGACATTTTTATCGGCGTTTCTGCACCGGGAACCTTCACCTCGGATATGGTGCGCACCATGACAAAAGATCCGATTATTTTTGCATGCGCAAATCCGACTCCGGAGATCTTCCCGAATGAGGCGAAAGCGGCAGGAGCAGCCGTCGTCAGCACCGGAAGAAGCGATTATCCGAACCAGGTGAACAACGTACTGTGTTTCCCTGGTATCTTCCGCGGAGCGCTCGACGTGCGCGCATCCGACATTAACGATGAGATGAAGGTCGCAGCAGCTTACGCAATCGCAGGCCTGGTAAGCGATGAAGAGCTGAACGCAGACTACATCCTCCCGGCAGCCTTTGATCCGCGTGTCAAAGATGCGGTGGCAGCAGCCGTTGCAGAGGCAGCAAGAAAGAGCGGCGTAGCGAGAATCTAAACAGAGTTTGATATAAAAGAAAACGACAGAAAAAGGCTTCCCGGACAGCAAGGAAATCCGGGAAGCCTTTTTGCGTATCGTTAAGAAATTATGAAGGAAAGCAGCAGTTACATTCAGCCAGCCAGATTGTCTTCTGCCGGCAGTTCCGGTCCGGTCAGAGCGTACGGATCGAGAATGTCGTCGAGCTGTTTCTGTGTCAGCAGTTCGTCTTTCAGAACCAGAGAAGTAACACTCTCGCCCGTCTTCAGCGATTTCTTTGCAATCGAGGCCGCTTTCTGGTATCCGATATACGGGCAGAGCGCCGTTGTGATGCCGACACTCTTCGAAACGAGATCCTCGCACCGTTTCTCATTTGCGGTAATGCCGAGAATACAGTTCTTCACAAGCGTATTCACAGCGCCTGTCATCGAGGTGATGGAAGAGAACAGGGAGTAGAAGACAACCGGTTCAAACGCGTTCAGCTCCATCTGGCCAGCCTCAGCCGCCATCGTGATTGTGGTGTCGTTTCCGATGACATGGAAGGCAACCTGTGTCACAACCTCCGGGATAACCGGGTTGATCTTGCCCGGCATAATCGAGGATCCGTTCTGCATCGGCGGCAGGTTGATCTCGCCGAATCCGGTCCGCGGTCCGCTGGATAGCAGGCGCAGGTCGTTGCACATCTTGGAGAGGTTGACGGCGCAGGTCTTTAACGTGTTGGAGATCGTCACAAATCCGTCGAGGTTCTCAGTCGCGTCAAACAGATCGTCCGCCTGCATCAGCGGATAGCCTGTCACAGCAGCGAGGGTCGGCACGATGTGGTGGAGATAGTAATCGGAAGCATTGATCGTCGTACCGATGGCTGTTCCGCCGAGGTTCAGGGTGAACAGCTCTTTTCTGGCGCGTTCGATCCGGCGGATATCACGCTCGATCATCGTTGCGTAAGCGTGGAAGCTCTGGCCGAGCCGCATCGGAACGGCGTCCTCAAGCTGGGTTCTTCCCATCTTTAAAATGTGGTCAAATTCCTGGGACTTATCGAGCAGTGCTGCGTGGAGTGACTCGAGCGCATGCAGAAGATCCGGGAGCAGATCGAGCACGGTCAGTTTTCCTGCACTTGGGATAACGTCGTTTGTGGACTGTGCCATGTTGACGTGGTCATTCGGGTGGACAATGGTATAATCACCCTTGGTGCCGCCCAGGATTTCGATGGCGCGGTTTGCGATGACTTCGTTTGCGTTCATATTAGCACTCGTTCCGGCGCCGCCCTGGATGCCGTCAACGATGAACTGGTCTTTTAATTTGCCGGCAATGATTTCATCACAGGCATAGATAATGGCAGCCGCTTTTTCCTCCGGCAGTCTCTGTGCTTCGCGGTTGGAGATGGCAGCTGCCTTTTTAATTTTCGCCAGATTCTGGATCATGACCGGGTGGATCGGCGTTCCCGTGATGGGGAAATTCCATTTTGCCCGCAGGGACTGTACCCCGTAGTAGGCGTCGGATGGGACTTCAAGGGAACCAATGGAATCTGCTTCAATTCTTGTTTTCATAATAATCTCCTTCTTTCTGCACGCATTGAGTTGTGTATATTGTCTGAAACAATTCTTGCTTTGCCTTTCGATACCGGAAGAATAACACCAGGGCAGAAATTTGTAAATACCGCCGCCGAAGAACTGTGGAATCTTATTTATTTTTGCATTTGATTTTAAATACCAAGGGAAAGAGGCACTTTTACTTATTTTTCGAAAGCAGTTTCCGCGAGGACACGTTTTCGTAGACAAAAAACGGCGAACGTGATATGCTGAACAGTATAAAAGTGAAAAAACAGGAGAGCAGCGTATGAAACATGAAAAAAGCAAGAACGATGCGATGCGCCATGAGCTCGATCACATCGATGCAAAAATCCTGAATCTCCTTCGGGAAAACGCCAGGATGCCGCTGAAAGAAATCGCGGAACACGTATTTTTATCCTCCCCGGCAGTTTCCGCCAGAATTGAGCGGCTGGAGAAGGAAGGCTACATTACAGGATATCAGGTCAAATTAAATCCGGCGCTTTTGGGATATCCGATCAAAGCGTTCATCAACCTCGAGGTTGAGCCGGTTCAGAAAAAAGAATTTTATCCCTATATTGAAAAGGTCCACAATGTCGTGGAATGTAATTGCGTTACCGGTGATTACTCCATGCTCATTGAGGGCCTTTTTGTTAGTACCATTGAGCTCGACCAGTTTATCGGCGAGCTGCAGCATTTTGGACGGACGCGGACGCAGATCGTGTTCTCGACCTCCGTGGAGCACCGCCAGGTGACCGCACACGAGGCAGAAGAATAGGCACCGGTCCGCTCCGGCGGCTTTGTGTACCGAAAAAAATGCTTTGCAGGAGAATGCTTTTGTGTTATAGTGATAGAATACACAGAGCATTTTGCGCCCTTTTCGGGGCAGTGCTCCAAACGAAAAGATTCGAGGGAGGCCTGACCTTATTATGGAAGAAAAAGAAGTTGTTTCCAAAAATTTTATCGAGCTTGCGATTGACAAAGATCTGGCAGAGGGCGTTTACGACCATGTATGCACACGATTCCCGCCGGAGCCAAACGGCTATCTTCATATCGGACATGCAAAATCCATCCTGTTAAACTACGGTTTATCACAGGAGTACAACGGAGAGTTCCACATGCGTTTCGATGATACAAACCCGACGAAAGAGAAAACCGAGTTTGTTGATTCCATCAAAGCCGATATCCAGTGGCTTGGTGCAGACTGGAAAGATCATCTGTACTACGCATCCGATTATTTCCCACAGATGTATGAGGCAGCCGTAAAACTGATCAAAAAAGGAAAAGCATTCGTCTGCGATCTGTCCGCAGAGGAGATCCGTGAGTACCGCGGAACCTTAACCGAGCCTGGAAAAGAGAGCCCGTACCGCAATCGTTCCGTGGAGGAAAACCTGGACCTGTTCGAGCGCATGAAAAACGGCGAATTCGAGGACGGAAGCAAAGTACTCCGTGCGAAAATCGATATGGCATCACCGAACATCAACATGAGAGATCCGGTTATCTACCGTGTAGCCCATATGCATCACCACAGAACCGGCGATACCTGGTGCATCTACCCGATGTACGACTTCGCGCATCCGATCGAGGACGCCATCGAAGGCATTACCCATTCTATCTGTACGCTGGAGTTTGAGGACCACCGTCCGCTGTACGACTGGGTTGTACGCGAGCTGGAATATCCGATGCCGCCGCGCCAGATTGAGTTTGCAAAGCTGTATCTGACCAACGTGGTTACCGGAAAACGTTACATCAAAAAGCTGGTAGAGGACGGCGTGGTAGACGGCTGGGATGACCCGCGTCTCGTATCCATCGCAGCACTCCGCCGCAGAGGCTTTACACCGGAGTCCATCAAGAAATTCGTAGATCTGTGCGGTGTATCAAAAGCAAACAGCTCCGTTGACTATGCGATGCTGGAGTACTGCATCCGCGAGGATCTGAAGCTGAAAAAAGCCCGTACCATGGCAGTCTTAAATCCGGTGAAACTTGTCATCGACAACTATCCGGAAGACCAGATTGAGATGCTGGAAGTACAGAATAATCTCGAGAATCCGGAGCTTGGCAGCCGTCAGGTACCGTTTGGAAGAGAGCTGTACATCGAGCGCGAAGACTTCATGGAGGAGCCGGTCCGCAAATACTTCCGTATGTTTCCGGGCAATGAAGTCCGCTTGATGAACGCATACTTCGTCACCTGCACCGGATGCGAGAAAGACGAGAACGGAAATATTACCGTAATCCATGGAACGTACGATCCGGAGTCCAAGGGAGGAAATTCCCCGGACGGAAGAAAAGTAAAAGGAACGATCCACTGGGTAGCAGCAAAGACCGCCGTCAAAGCAGAGTGCCGTCTGTACGAAAACCTGATCGACGAGGAGAAGGGCGTTTACAACGAGGATGGTTCCATGAACCTGAATCCGAATTCCCTGACCGTATTAAAAGAGTGCTATCTGGAGCCGTCTTTAAAAGATGCGAAAGCATACGACAGCTTCCAGTTTGTCAGAAACGGATTCTTCTGTGTAGACGCAAAAGATTCTAAAGAGAATGCGCTGGTGTTCAACCGTATCGTATCCCTGAAGAGCTCTTTCAAGCTACCGGCAGCGAAATAAATAAGAATTTTGAAATGGAACAGAGCAGCCGCCTGGATGAAACCGACATCCCAAGCGGCTGTTCTTTTTGTCAGGGGAGATGGGAAGATGAATGAATTGACGATTTCGCTGGATCCGCATCGGAAGACACCGCTCTATGAGCAGATCTACGGTTTTATCCGCGAGGAAATCCGCGGCGGACGGATCCGTGCAGGGGAGCGGCTGCCGTCGGCGCGGGCGCTTTCGGGCTATCTGTCGGTGAGCCGGAGTACCGTGGATCTGGCGTATGAGCAGCTGGTATCCGAAGGGTATCTGGAGAGTGTGCCGTGCAAAGGCTACTTTGTCTGTGAGATTGAGGGGCTGTACCGCCTCGATGAAAAGAAAGAGGAGACAAAAGAGGATGATGCCGCGGAACAGACGCCGTTCCGCTACGATTTTGCCGTGACCGGTACGGCGCCGGGCGGATTTCCGCAGAACAGCTGGAAGAAGATCTCGAAAGAAGTCCTGCTGGACGCAGATGACAGCCTGTTCCAGCTCGGGGATGCGAAGGGCGAGCACGGCCTTCGGGAGGCAATCCGCGACTATCTGCACCACGCACGCGGCGTGAACTGCCGCACGGAGCAGATCATCGTCGGAGCGGGAAATGATTATCTGCTGATGCTGCTTTCGGTGATCTTAGGGCGTGGCCATAAAGTGGCGATGGAAAATCCGACCTACATTAGTGCCTACCGCTGTTTTGCGAAGCTCGGCTATGCGATGTGTACGATTTCGATGGACGAAGCGGGCATGCGGCCGGCGGAGCTGGAAAAAAGCGGGGCGGATCTGGCGTACATCATGCCGTCGCACCAGTTCCCGATGGGCATGGTCATGCCGATGAAGCGGCGGATGCAGCTCCTTGCGTGGGCATCGAGGGAAAATGGGCGGTATCTGATTGAGGATGATTACGACAGTGAATTCCGCTACAAGGGCCGCCCGATCCCGGCACTGCAGGGCAATGACACAGAGGGAAAAGTGATTTATCTTGGAACGTTTTCGCGGGCGATTGCGCCGTCCATCCGCATCAGCTACATGGTGCTGCCGGAGACGCTGCTGCCTGCCTACGAGGAGAACGGAAGATGCTTTTCCGCGACAGTTTCGAAGACGGACCAGAAGATTCTGGAAGAGTTTATGCGGAGCGGCGCGTTCGAGCGCCATCTGAACCGGATGCGTGCACAGTATAAAGGGAAACACGACCTGCTGATCCGGCTTCTGAAGGAGTTTGGGCGGGAGTACACGGTGTCCGGCGAGAATGCGGGCGTCCATGTGCTGGTCCACCTGCCGAGAGGACTCTCCGAAGCGGAGGCGGTGCAGCGGGCAAAAGAGGATGGCGTGCGCGTGTACGGGCTGGAACGGTACTGCATCGGCGCTGTCACAGATCCCGCACAGGGCGGCACAGTGCTGCTTGGGTACGCCGGGCTTTCTGAGGAGGAGATTGCAGAGGCAGCTGCGATTCTGAAAAAGTGCTGGAATGCGTGAAAAAAGATATGAAAAAAACGGATTGCTTCGCCAGTAACAAAAACTGACGGAACAATCCGTTTTTACTGTTTGATAGAGAGTTACAATGCGGACAGGATCAGCAGCCCAGCTCTTCGGTCAGCTCGCAGATCTCATCGATGATCGATCCAATCGTCTCGATCGTATCGAGAAGCGGTGCATCCGTCGAGATATCAACGCCGGCCATTTTTGCCAGCTCTTCCGGTGTCTTCGTGCTTCCGGCGGTCAGTACCTTTTTCCAGTCATCGACAGCGGTCTGGCCTTCGGTTTCGATGCGCTTGCATACCTGTGTGGCAACGGTCAGTCCGGCGCTGTAGGTGTAGGAGTAAAGTCCCATATAGTAATGCGGCTGGCGCATCCAGGTGAGCGCTGCGTCATCGGAAATTTCCACATCATCGCCCCAGAACTTCTGCAGGGTCTCTTTCATAATGCTGCTTAACGTCTCAGCCTGTACGCTGTCGCCGGCATCGATGAGCTTGTAAACCTCGCGCTGGTAAGCAGCCTCCATCAGATGGGTGACGAAGTTATGATAATATGTGTTGCTGATCATACAGCTTAAAACCCAGCGGCGGAACCGTTTGTCCGGGGTCGTTTTCAGCAGATAATGAGCCATCAGAAGCTCGTTCATGGTAGACGGCGCCTCGACAAAATAAGAGGAAACCTCGGTATCGAGAATCGCCTGTGCGCCGTTGCAGAGACGGAAATGGCCGGCGTGGCCGAGTTCATGCGCCAGCGTGAAAACATCTGCCATGCGGTTATTCCAGCTTAAGAGAATAAAGGAACCTTTTCCGTACGGGCTGGCACAGAAGCCGCCGGTGGATTTTCCCTGGTTCTGTGCAAAGTCAACCCAGCGTTTTTTGTAGGCCTCCTGAATCATGGAAACGTAATCATCACCGAGAATGGCAAGGCCTTTTTCGATGTACTGTTTCGATTCCTCGATCGTGACAGACGGATCGTACTCCGGGTCGACGGCGATTTTCAGATCGGCGAAGGTCATGCGGTCAAGGTTGTGAACCTTTTTCAGCAGGCGGGCATATTTGCGCATATGCGGAGCCAGGCGGGTGGTGATGAGATCGATCTGGCGGTTGTACAGCTCACGGCTGACCTGCTGCGGGAACAGCAGAGAATCGATGACGGAATCGAAGCCGCGCAGCGTGGCCATGGTCTTTTCTGTCTGCAGCTGGGCATTGTAAGCAGCTGCCGTTACATTTTCGTACTGTCTGATTTTTGTAGAAAAGGCGGAGAATGCACTGCGGCGGATATCGGTGTCTTTTTCGTACTCGTAATTATCCTCAAACAGGGAGTAGCCGAGCGGATATTCTTTTCCGTTTACGGTGAAAGAATCAAATTTCATATCGGCAAGCTTTGCCATGTTGTAGATCTGGTACGGAGCCGAGAAGGTCTGGGACAGAGCGGAAATGGCACGCTCGGTTTCCGGATTCAGGCGGTGTGCCTTGTTGCGGAGAATCTCGGCGAGATAGCAGCGGTTCGTATCTGACTGCTGCATGGCCTCGTTCAAAACATCCTCGGACTGTTCGGAAAGCTCGCTCTCGATAAAGGTGAGACGGCTGAAAATCTCAGAGATCAGGCTGTTGATGCGGTCGTTGCGCGTCTGGTTTGCACTGTTGTAATAGTCGACAGAGACGGCGAGATCGCAGTAGTTGGCGGTCAGTGTGATCAGACGGTAGACCTCCTGGTAATCGTCGAGGCAGTGGTTGATCGTGGCTGCATCGGTGAGGTTTCCTTTGTAGGATGCTTCCATAGAAAGACTTAATTCTTTCATTTTCTGCGCATCAGCCAGCATGGCCTCCTCGGTTGGATAAATTAAGGACAGGTCCCAGGTAAGTTCTACAGGAACATCATCGCGTTTTGCAAGTTCCATAACAATCTCCTTTCCATAAAAAAGGGGAGGTTTCCCTCCCCAGGAATTACTTCCTTATGTTTCTATATTCTGTTTTTGGGTTTTATTCTGCGGTTACTTCGCTTTCTTCCTGCGGAGAAACTTCACGATCCGCAGCAGACGGTGTTTCTTCTGCGGCGCCTGCAGTTTCTTCTGTTGTTTCTTCCTCGCAAGAATCCGCTTCATCATCGCCAGATTCAGCTTCCGGCGCTTCACATGCGCTTTCGCTATCGTCCGCACAGCTTTCTTTTTCAGCGTTTTCTTCTTCGGACTCTGCGGTTTCGCTTTCAGCTTCTGTATCAGCTGTTTCGGAACCTTTATTGCAAGCTGCAGATTCCGGATCCGGTGCAGCATCCTCCGCACCTTTCGTTTTCGGAAGGGTCGTATAAGTACGTTCAGCAGGAGCAGGCTCTTCCTCTTCAAATTCGTCTTTAAAATCGTCAAAATCTGTTTCAAGATCTGCTTTTCCTTTCCGGATAAAATAGACTGCCGCACCGCAGGCTGCGCTGACAGCGGCAGAAGCCAGAGTAAGCAGAATACGTTTTGATTTCCGTGACATCTCGATTCAAGTCTCCTTTCAAATGCCGTCCTTTGAAACTATTGTAATACAGTTTCAACAAAAAAGAAAGTAAAATTTTACAGAATTCGGAAAAAGTGCCAAAGAAAACAAGAAAAAGAAGGTTTCCTGACACAGAAACAGCATCAGGCAAGGATAAACTTACGAAGAATTTCCGCCACGCCGCTGTGATTGCAGTCGTTTTCCGTGATATAATCGGCACTCGCCTTTACGGCATCGGTCGCATTTTTCATGGCGGCACCGACGGCAGCGGCCTCGATCATCGAAATATCATTTTCCTGATCTCCGGCAGCCACGGTGTTGGCAAGCGGAATCTGAAGAAGCTCGCAGAGTTTTTTCACGGCATGGCCCTTGGAAACGTGTTCCGGGACATGCTCGAGGTAATGCGGGCTGGAGTAGAACATCGAAATTTTTCCTTTTGCCCACGGCTCCATGGCAGCGCGGTAAGCGTCCATTTTTGCACGGTCGTGGAGATCAATCACGATCATCTTGCATGGTTCCTCGGCGAGGTGCTCCGGCAGAAGCGGATCTTCCACGACGGGAATGTGGATTGCCTGTGTGTAAACGCGCGTTTCCTCGCCTGCATGGCGGCAGAGAAGGGAGGTGTCGGAGTAGGTGTGGCAGTAGAGGCCTGCCTCCTGCGTTTTTTCAAAGATCACGCGTGCATATTCGAGCGGAATCGTGCGGCGGTACAGCGTTTTCTTTGCCGCGCAGTCGTAAATCAGTCCGCCGTTGAATGCGATGGCATAGCAGCCTTCGCGGTCGAGTCCGAGCTCTTTTAAGATCGGCAGAAAGCCGGAGAGCGGGCGGCCGGTGTTGAACACAATTTTGTGGCCGGCAGCAAGTGCCTCTGAAATGGCATCCATGTTTTCTTTTGTCACCTGCTTTTCGGAATTCAGCAGGGTATCATCCATATCGGTAAAAAATATTTTCACAGTCTGATTCATATTCTCTTTTTTTCCTTTCCAAGAATCTGAAAAACAGTTTCATTTTAGCATAAAGTGCCGGAAAAGAAAATATGGTTGCGCAGGGAAAAAATACAGGATATAATGATTGCGGACAAGAAGAGAGAAGAAAGAAAATCGAAGAACAAAAGAGACAAAGAAGGGAAGTCAGAATATGATAAAAGCTTGTATCTTTGACCTGGACGGCACCATCGCAGACACTGTAGAGTCGATTGCGCACGCAGTCAACCGCGTTCTGGAACATTTTGGACTTGTGCCGCGCCCGGTAGAAGCCTTCAACTTTTACGCCGGAGACGGTTTCGATCTGGCAGTGGAGCGCGCTTTAAAAGACGCCGGAGATGCAGAGCTCAGCTATCTGCAGGAGGGCATCCGCCTTGGCCGCGCGTGGTTCAACGAGGACCCGCTGTATCACGTAAAACCGTATCCTAATATGCGGGAAACCCTGACCGCGCTGCGGGAAGAAGTTCCGATTGCCGTATGTTCCAACAAGCCGCACGAGGCGGCCATCCACGTCGTGGAGAGCGTATACGGACCGGGCTTTTTCAACCGGATTCAGGGGCAGACCGCAGAAATCCCGAGAAAGCCGTCTCCGATCGGTGCGCTCGCGATTGCAGACGCACTCGGCGCCAGACCGGAAGAGTGCCTGTACTTTGGCGATACCAATACGGATATGCAGACCGGAAACGCCGCAGGTATGTTTACCGTTGGTGTGACGTGGGGATTCCGCCCGCGCCAGGAGCTGATCGACAACCATGCGATGGAGCTGCTCGACCGGCCGGAGGAAATCTTAACGCTTTTTCACAGAAAGAATCAGGAAAAATAAAACGAACAGAGGAGAAAACCAGAATGGGAGAATATACTGAAGAATGCATCAACACATTTTTAATGAATCAGGGCCAGTTATTCGACGAGCCGGTGGCTGAAAATTACGATGAGGCAGAGACCTTTCTGGAGGACTGCTTTGCAGTCGTTGCCGACAATCTGGACGACGTGCGCGCCTACATGGAAGAAGAGGGCATGGACGTGGAAGAAATGTCGGATGCAGAATTAGAAGAGCAGAGCGAAGTCTTTGCCCTGCCGGACGGTCAGTATCTGATCGTGATGGGATAAAAAACAAGAGGAAATTAAAAAAGAATGAAATATGATGTCATTATTATCGGCGCAGGCCCGTCAGGTATTTTCTGTGCCTATGAACTGCTGAAAGAAAAACCGGATCTGAAGGTGCTGATGATCGAAAAAGGACGTTCGATCGAGAGCCGTCAGTGTCCAAAGAGAAAAACGAAAAAATGCGTGAACTGCAAACCGTGCTCGATCACAACGGGATTTGCCGGAGCAGGCGCATTCTCCGACGGAAAGCTTTCTCTTTCCCCGGATGTCGGTGGAAATCTGCCGGAGATTTTAGGATATGAAAAGACGGTTGAGCTGATCCATGAGTCCGACCAGATCTATCTGGATTTCGGCGCAGACAAGAATGTTTACGGTGTCGATAAAGAAAAAGAGATCCGTGAGATCCGCCGCAGAGCGATCAACGCCAACCTGAAGCTGATCGAATGTCCAATCCGCCATCTCGGAACTGAGGAAGGCTACAAGATTTACAGCCGCCTCGAGGATCACTTAAAAGAGATCGGCGTGGAAATGAAATTCAACACGATGGTCAATGATATTACGATCGAGGACGGCCGTGCGACAGCTGTAACACTTGAGGATGGAACGGTTTACGAGGCAGATGAGATTGTCTCCGCAGTAGGCCGCGAGGGAGCCGACTGGTTCTCACATATCTGCAACGGCCACGGCATCGAGACCGAGGTCGGAACCGTCGATATCGGTGTCCGCGTGGAAGTCCGCGACGAGGTCATGGAGTTCCTGAACAAGAACCTGTACGAGGCAAAACTTGTTTACTATACCCCGACTTTTGACGACAAAGTGCGTACCTTCTGTACGAACCCGTCCGGTGAGGTGGCAACTGAGTATTATGAAAACGGTCTGGCAGTTGTAAACGGCCACGCCTACAAATCCCAGGAGTTCAAGACAAACAACACGAACTTTGCCCTCCTGGTATCCAAGAACTTTACGAAACCATTTAAAACCCCGATCGAGTACGGCAAACAGATCGCACAGCTTTCCAACATGCTCTGCGACGGCAAGATCCTCGTTCAGACGTACGGCGATTTCAAACGCGGAAGAAGAACGACAGAAGAGCGTCTCTGCCGCAATAACCTGATCCCGACCTTAAAAGATGCCGTTCCGGGCGACCTTTCCCTGGTATTCCCGCACCGTATCATGGTCGACATTGCCGAGATGATCGAAGCCCTCGACAAAGTAACACCGGGTATCGCCAGCGATGAGACACTGCTGTACGGCGTAGAAGTCAAATTCTATTCCAACAAAGTTGTCGTAGACAAAGACTTCTGCACCAGCGTCAAAGGCCTCCGCGCCATCGGCGACGGCGCATCCGTAACCCGCGGCCTCCAGCAGGCAAGCGCAAACGGACTGTCGGTTGCGAGAAGCATTCTGAAAAGCATGAAATAAGAGAGAACGAAAAAAGATCCTTCGTCTGTGAAATGAGACGGAGGATCTTTTTTTGCGCCGGAAAGAGGGGGGTTCAGATTATATGCCGTACAGTTTCCGGAACTGCTTCGGCGTTGTCCCGGTCTGCTGGCGGAAAACCGAGATAAAGTAGCTGACATCGCGGTAGCCGCAGAGGGCGGCGATGCCGTCGAGCGTAGTGTAGGGACGGCTGATGAGAAGCTCCTTGGCGCGGCTGATGCGCAGAACGCTGATGTACGAGCGGACAGAGCTGCCGACAAAACGCTGGAACAGGCGTGTCAGATACTGCGGCGTGATATGGAGCTGTTCCGCGAGATCATCCACATTGAGCGGGTCGGAAAGATGACTTTCGATTTCCTGCATTGCCGGGCGGACATATTGGAGATACAGAGGGTGCTCCGTCCGGGAAAGGCCGGTGCGGAGCTGGGAAAGGCGTGTCAGGAACTCAAAGCATCCGACGGAGAGCGCAGCATCGTCGATGTCATTTTTCAGAAAATGTGAGTCGATTATGCGGTCAATCCATTCCTGAAACCACGCGCCCTCTGAGGCCGGAACGAAAAGATACGGCGAGACGGCACAGATTTTATAGAGATCATCGGAGAGCTTTCCGTCAAAGGTCAGAAAGGATGTAAACCACATCCCGCTGCCGTCGTTTTCGCGGTATTCATGCGGCACATGCGGAGCAATCAGAACACCGTCACCTGGTTTCAGCAAAAGTTCCTGGCCTTCGAGGGTCAGCAGCCCTTCGCCGCGTTCCGTCTGGATCCAGTGATATAAGGGGAATCCGTTCGGGCGCACAACGGGCTCCTGCAGCCAGCAGTTGCCGATGCTGTCAGCGGAGAGGGAAAAATCGGAGGCGGATGGTTTAAAGAAAATAGGCATAACAGTCAGTTCCTTTCTGAAAGAAAAGTCTAAAATAAGATTCCGGAATGAGTTTCGAAAATTCATACTTTTTAGACAAGCATATCATACTTTTCTCACAAAGACCAGTATATAATAGAGCCATCAAAACGAGATATCCAAACACAGGAGGAATCAAAAAAATGCAGCCAAAATTCAAAAAAATGTTATACGGAGGAGACTACAACCCAAACCAGTGGCCAAAAGAGATCTGGGATGAGGATATGAAACTTTTCCATCAGGCCGGCATCAACAGCACCACGATCAACGTATTTTCCTGGGCAAAAATCCAGCCGTCCGAGAATGAGTACGACTTTACAGAGCTCGATGAGATCGTAGACACCCTGACAAAAGAGGACGTTCAGATCGTCATGGCAACATCCACCGGCGCACTCCCGGCATGGATGGTACACCGTTATCCGGAAGTGGCAAGAACCGATTTCGAAGGACGCCATCACAAATTCGGTCATCGCCACAATGCCTGCCCGAACAGCCCGGTTTTCCAGAAATATGCAAAACGCCTGGCAGAAAAACTGGCAGAGCGTTACGGCGACAACAAAAACATCGTCTGCTGGCACATCAGCAATGAGTACGGCGGCGAGTGCTACTGCGAGAACTGTGCAAAAGCGTTCCGCGTATGGCTGAAAGACAAATACAAAACACTCGATGAAGTCAACAAGGCATGGAACATGGAGTTCTGGGGCCACACCATCTACGACTGGGACGAGATTGTACCGCCGAACGATCTGGGAGACGGAATGCCATGGGGAAGCGGCACTGCATTTGCAGGAATGTCCCTCGACTACATGCGTTTCAACTCCGACGGCATGCTGAACAACTATAAAATGGAGCGTGACGCGATCCGCAAATACGACAAAGAAACTCCGATCACCACAAACCTGATGGGAACGTACAAAGGCCTCGACTACTTCAAGTGGGCAAAAGAAATGGATATCGTATCCTGGGACAACTACCCGAGCTATAATACACCATGGAGCCACGTAGCTATGACCCACGACCTGATGCGCGGCCTCAAAGACGCACCGTTCATGCTGATGGAGCAGACTCCGAGCCAGCAGAACTGGCAGCCGTACAACTCCTTAAAGAAACCGGGCCAGATGCGCGCACAGAGCTATCAGACCGTTGCACACGGCGCAGACACGATTCAGTTCTTCCAGCTGAGAAGAAGCGTCGGCGGATGCGAGAAATTCCATGGTGCTGTTATCGCACACGCAGGAACCGCAGATACCCGTGTCTTCCGTGAGGTAACCCAGCTCGGAAAAGAACTGGAGAAAATCGGAAGTCGTGTGATGGGCTCCGAGAACCACGCAAAAGTCGGCATCATCTTCGACTGGGAAAACTACTGGGCACTGGAGTACACCAGCGGACCGAACCGCGATTTACGTTACGTAGACCAGATCGAGCAGATGTACAATTACTTCTATAACAAGAACATCGCTGTCGATATGATCCCGATCGACGCGGACTTCTCCAAATATGACCTCGTTGCAGCACCAGTTCTCTACATGGTAAAAGACGGTGTGGCAGAGAGCCTGGAGGCTTATGTACAGGCAGGCGGAACCCTCATCACCACCTACATGAGTGGTATCGTCGGACAGTCGGACAACGTTCATCTCGGCGGATACCCGGGACCGCTCAGAAAAATGGCAGGCGTATGGGTAGAAGAGATCGACGCTCTTGCACCGGAGCAGAGAAACAAGATCCGTTTCGCAGACGGAACCGAGGAAGAGTGCCGTCTCGTATGCGACCTGATGCACCTCGAAGGAGCTGAAGAAATCGCACAGTATGAGAGCGATTTCTATGCAGGCATGACTGCTGTTGCAAAAAATCAGTTCGGAAAAGGAACCGTATATTATGTCGGAACCGACCTTTCTGAGAGCGGCCTTGCAAAAGTTCTTGCTATGGCAGCAGACAGCGCAGCCATCCAGCCGGTGATTGGAGAAGCAACAGCACTCGAGATCACAAAACGCCAGGCAGACGGCGAGGATCTGTACTTTATCATCAACTTCAAAGATGAGGAGATTCCGCTTCCGGCAGTCTTCGACGGAAAAGAAGATATCCTGACCGGCGAGAAAGTACAGGGCGGTGAGATGCTGAAGAAATACGATCTGCGGATTGTCAGCGTTCCGAGAGCATAATATAAAACATATTAACAAAAAAGACACAGCAGGAGGCAGAAAGATACTTCCAGCTGTGTCTTTTTGATGCTGTGAATTTATGCGGGTGCTTAGTGGGAAAACGAAGCCCGTGCGACGATGTTCTCCATCTCGCCCCATTTCTCCTCCATATCCGCTACAAGCGCGATCTGTGTCCGCGCCCGTACGAGGTTGTGCTCCGGGTAAGCGGTTTTGAAGTAGGTATCGCCCATCAGGTAATCGGCGAGAAAACGGATGCCGCATTCGAGGGTCATTAATTTTGCACCCATCGGCAGCATTTCGACTTCCGCGCGGGTTAAAGAACCTGCGCAGCCTGCGAGAAAGCCCTTTGTATAGCTCTCAAAGAGAGGAAGGGAAAGAGACACCTTCGAGACATCCTGTTCGTCCTCAGCGGCCGTATTCGCGCCGAAGCGGATGGAATCGCCAAAGTCAAAGATCGACAGTCCCGGCATAATGGTGTCTAGGTCGATGACGCAGATGCCCTCGCCGGTTTTGTCATCAATCATAATGTTGTTCAGCTTCGTATCGTTGTGCGTTACGCGGAGCGGCAGCTCGCCCGAGGCCTTCATGCGCTCGGCTACGCCGTAATCGTCTGCGTGGTCGAGGAAAAACGCCATCTCATCCGAAACGTTTTTCAGCCGTCCTTTCGGATCCGCCTGTGCCGCCTGTAAAAGCGCCTGGTAGCGGAGCGGTGTGTTGTGGAAATCCGGGATCGTCTCGAAAAGAGAGGCGGACGGAAAATCGGAGAGCATCTGCTGGAAGCGGCCGAAAGCATTACCGGTCTCGTAAAACAGCTTTGGATCTGTCACGGCATCATAGCAGGACGCATCGGAAATAAAGAGAAATGCGCGCCAGAATTCTCCGCGCTCATCGACGAAAAACCAGGCATCGTCTGTCGTCGGAATCAGGTTCAGCGTCTCGCGGAATGGATCTCCTCCTGCGGCTGTGATTTTTTTCTGCAGAAATGATGTTACCTGTGCAATATTCTGCATCAGCTCCGTTGGATTGTGGAAAACGGTGCGGTTCATGCGCTGCAGAATCGATTTGCGGAGGACGCCGTTTTCGGTGGAGCGCACCAGAAACGTATCGTTGATATGGCCGTTCCCGTGCGGCGTCCAGTCTGTAATCGTTCCCGGGAAAGCAAATGCGTGGACAATGGAAGAGAGTTCTTCCTGTGTGTATGTAATCATCATGGGTATAAACTCCTTATTTTAATTAGACAAACCTGATTAAGTAAAGCACGCGCAGGGCGAAAAGTCAAGAAAAGGGCGCGAAATGATTGACAACGAGCGGCATTTCCGACTATAATAGACAGTAATTTAAGAAAAAACAAAACCTAAAATGCAGTGACAGGGAGGAGTACCTGGCGGCGCAAAGCAAAGAGAGGAGATGGCTGGTGAGAATCTCCATGAGCGTGCCTGCGGAAGTAGCCCTCGAGCAGTGGACTGAACAGAAAAAGCGGACAGCAATGTTTTCCAAGTAGGCTCCAACGTAGTTCCCACGTTACCGGGATGCCGTATCGGATGAAAAAAGTTAAATCCTGTACGGAATGAGCAGAAGTGTATTCTTCTGGAATTCAGGTGGTACCGTGGATGGAAACATTCTCCCTGAACGTAAGGCACAGAAAAGGTGTTTTATGTTCGGGGATTTTTTATGCAGCAAATTTAGAACAGGAGGTTTTCATATGAAACAGATTACAGGAAACAAACTTCTGGTAAAGGCTCTGAAGGAGGAGGGTGTCGAGTATCTCTTCGGTTATCCGGGAGCCTGCACCATTGATATCAGCGATGAGCTTTACAAACAGGATGAAATCAAAATCGTTCTGCCGCGCCACGAGCAGGCGCTGGTGCATGAGGCGGATGCCTATGCGAGAACGACAGGAAAAGTCGGCGTATGCCTCGTTACCAGCGGCCCTGGCGCAACCAACCTGGTCACCGGTCTTGCGACGGCAAACTACGACAGCGTTCCGCTTGTCTGCTTCACCGGACAGGTAGCCCGCCACCTCATCGGAAACGATGCATTCCAGGAGGTTGATATCGTCGGCATCACCCGCAGCATCACGAAATACGGCGTGACGGTAAGAAACCGTGAAGATCTCGGACGCATCATCAAAGAGGCATTCTACATCGCACGCACCGGAAAACCGGGCCCGGTTCTCATTGACCTTCCAAAAGATGTCATGGCAGAGCTCGGCAGCGCAGAGTATCCGAAGAACGTCAACATCCGCGGCTACAAACCGAACACCAGCGTTCACATCGGCCAGTTAAAACGTGCGTTAAAGATGCTTTCGAAAGCAAAACGCCCGCTGTTCCTTGCCGGCGGCGGCGTCAACATCGCACATGCGCAGGAAGTGTTCCGCGAAGTGGTCGAGAAAACACAGGTGCCGGTTGTCACAACCGTTATGGGACGCGGCGCGATCTCCACGAAACATCCGCTGTTCATCGGAAACATTGGCATGCACGGCGCGTATGCGGCGAATATGGCAGTCAGCGAGTGCGATCTGCTGTTCTCGATCGGAACACGTTTCAATGACCGTATCACCGGAAAGCTGCATGAATTTGCCCCGCACGCGCAGATCGTCCACATCGACATAGACACCGCTTCGATCTCTCGAAACATCCATGTCGATATCCCGATCGTAGCCGATGCAAAAGAGGCGATCACGAAGATGGCAGAGTACGTAGAGCCATGCTCCACATCGAAATGGCTTGCCCAGATCGATGCCTGGAAGAACGAGCATCCGCTGACGATGCGCCAGAACGGCGTGATGGGACCGCTCGATATTTTCAACGCGATCAACGAGCAGTTTGACGATGCGATCATCGTCACCGACGTCGGACAGCACCAGATGCTGACAAGTCAGTACGTCGACATTACCGAAAACCGCCAGATCATCATGTCCGGCGGCCTTGGAACGATGGGATACGGCCTTCCGGGCGCGATCGGAGCAAAAATCGGCAACCCGGACAAACCGGTCATCGCGATTTCCGGTGACGGCGGTATGCAGATGAATATTCAGGAGCTGGCGACTGCCGTTCTCGAGGAGCTGCCGGTCATCCTGTGTATCTTCAATAATGAATACCTCGGCATGGTACGCCAGTGGCAGAAACTGTTTTACGGCAAACGGTACAGCATGACGAACCTGCGCGCCGGTGCACTTTCCCGCAGAACAGACGGAGAAGAGTACCCGGAATACACGCCGAATTTTATCAAATTGGCTGAGAGTTACGGCGCAAAAGGCATCCGTGTCATGAAGAAAGAGGATATCGCGGCTGCGTTTGAAGAGGCGAAGAAAAACACCAAGACTCCGACGATCATCGAATTTATCATCGATCCGGAGGAGATGGTTTACCCGATGATCAAGCCGGGCGGAACGCTCGAAGATATGATTATGGACTGTTAGGAGGAGAGCGCGATGAATAAGGGAATGAAAAAAAGATGGATTTCACTGTACGTAGAAAACCAGGTTGGTGTCCTTTCCAAGATTTCCGGGCTTTTTTCCGCAAAAAGCTATAACTTGGACAGTCTGACTGTCGGAACGACCGAGGACCCGACCGTATCGCGTATGACGATCGCCACGGTCAGTGACGATGAGACGTTTGAGCAGATCAAAAAACAGCTGAACCGCATGGTCGAGGTCATCAAAGTCATCGACTTCACCGACGTGTTTGTGCGCATGAAAGAGATTCTGTATATCAAGGTATTCAACTGCAGCGCAGCTGACAAAGTCGAGCTGTTCCAGATCGCTGAGACGTTCAAGGCGAAGGTCATCGACTACGGAAAAGACAGCCTGCTGCTCGAGTTTGTCCAGACGGCGACGAAAAACGATGCAGTTGTGAAGCTGATGAAAGAGGAATTCGGCAAGATCGAAGTCGTGCGCGGCGGAAGCGTCGGCATCGAGTCGATCAATGTGATGGAGCGGTAAAAGAGAGGACGTTTTTGCGTGAACGAAAAGAGTATTACCACAATTACGTTAAAAAAGATTAATAAGAAAAGTGTGTATCAGTACATCTATGAGCACCGCCAGACGGCGAAGCAGCAGATTGTGCAGGATCTGACGATGGGGCTTTCCACGGTGAGCCAGAACCTCAACGTGCTCGAGAAGGAGGGGCTGATTTCGCGGGACGGATTTTTCGAGTCGACCGGCGGCCGGAAAGCCCAGGTGATCCAGATCGTGCCGGAGTACCGGATTGCGGTCGGTGTCGGCATTCTGAAAAATATGTTTCACCTGGCTGCGGTCAATCTCTACGGGGAGGCGATCGCAGAGGAAACGGTCGCTGTGCCGTTTGCGCAGAGTGATGCGTATTATGACGGGATTGCATCATCTCTGGAATCATTCCTTGACCGTAACGGGTATGACAGGGAAAAGATCCTCGGTGTATCAATTGCGACGCAGGGAATCCCGGCGCCGGACGGGGAGTCGGTGCTTTACGGAGAGATTCTCCACAATACGGATATGAAGCTTGCCGACTTTTCCACAAGAATTCCGTATCCGTGCCGCCTCGAGCATGATTCGAAAGCGGCGGCGTCCCTGGAACTGTGGAATCACCCGGAGATTGAAAGTGCGGTGGTCTTCCTGCTGAACCGCAACCTGGGCGGGGCGGTGATCACGAATCACAAGGTGCATCAGGGGCTTTCGATGCACAGCGGAACGCTCGAGCATATCTGCATCGACCCGGAAGGGCCGGAGTGCTACTGCGGACAGAAAGGGTGCCTTGAGACGTATTGTTCCGCGAATGCGCTGGAAGCGGCGGCACAGATGCCGGTCAAAGAGTTTTTCCCGGCGCTGCGGGCAGGAAACGATGCGCGTCTTACGGAAATCTGGGATGCGTACCTGTCCCACCTTGCCTATGCAATGAAGACAGCAAATCTGCTGCTCGACGGAGCGGTGATTGTGAGCGGTTACCTTGCGCCGTATTTCAAAGAAGAAGACTGCCGGACACTGCTTGAAAAAGTCGATGCAGCCAGCCCGTTTCCGCTTGTGCGGGAGCAGCTTCTGGTCGGCACACACGGCCAGTACACGCCGGCGATCGGCGCGGCGCTTCTTTTTATTGAAGAGTTTCTGCAGTCGGAATTTTAATTTTTAGTTATAGAATTTCAGGGATAGAAAATCCGGGAACGGAAAGTTTTACATTGCTTTCCATTCCCGGATTTTTTCTGTTTTTTATCAGTGTTCGTTTTTAGATAAACATCGCATAAATCGACGCTCCGACCACAGTCAGAATACCTGCAACTGCAATCGAAAGGCTGCTCATCGCGCCCTCGACATCGCCCATCTCCATGGCCTTCGCCGTACCGATCGCATGGGAAGCCGATCCGATACTGATACCCTTTGCAATCGGCTCCTCAATGTGAAACAGCTTGCAGAGCGTCTCCGCCAGCATATTTCCCAGCACACCCGTGATGATGATAACGGCAACAGTGATCGTCACCGCACCGCCGAGCTCTTCCGAAACACCCATGCCGATGGCCGTTGTGATGGATTTCGGCAGCAGTGTTACATACATTTTATGATTCAGATTGAAGATCAGCGCCAGCGCGAGAACCACGGTAAGGCTCGTCAGCACGCCGGAGAGAATACCGGCGAGGATGGCTTTGATATTCTTTTTCAATGCCTCCATCTGCTCATACAGCGGAATCGCAAGGCAGACCGTTGCAGGAGTCAGCAGATAGCTCAAGTATTTTGCACCGTCATTATAATTCTGATAATCGATATCGAAAACAGCAAGGAATACAATGACGACTGCAATGGAAATCAGCAGCGGATTGAAAATCGGAAGCCCAAATTTTTTCTTTAACAGCATGCCGAGCTCATACGCCAGAAGGCTGATGACAACGCCGAAAAATGCAGATTCACAGAGCATATTTGTCATTTTGCGTCCCCTCCTTTGTGTTTCTTTTCCAGCCGGATGACCGCCTGTGTCACGCGTCCGGACACAACCATAACGACGATGGTGCTGACGAGCGTAATCACGAGAACCGGAACGAGAACGGCTTTTAATTCACCCCAGGATTCCATCAGGCCGACGCCCGCCGGAATGAACATGACCGGCATGATCTCAATCATAAACTTGCCTGCGTCCTCGACGGCATCAAGTTTTAATGCCCCCGTCATCAGAAGCGCCAGCATCAGCACAAGGCCGTAGATACTTGCCGGAATCGGAAGCGGCAGCACGGCGTGCAGGATTTCTCCGATGAACGAAACCGCCATAATTACAAGGAACTGTCTTAATAATTTCACTGTGTCTGTTGTCCTTTCTCCCCATAACCCACATAACATCATTACTTCTCAATGTCACGACCCCGATTATACTACCCGCATAAAAGAATTTCAACCGTAAATGTTACTGCAATTTTGGCAATTTTTGCAAAAAAAAGCAAAAAAATGCCCGCCGATCAAACGAAAAAGTGAAATCGGTGGGCATTTTAACATAATTTTTTGAGTTGATCCGATACGGAACTTTTTAAGCATTGCTTTCGGCATTTTTCCGATCCGGCAGAACGAAGATAAAGATCAGCGAACTGACAAGCAGCATGCCCGGATAGAAGAGGTTTGCCATGATTTCAAAGGCGGAGAGCTCATATCCCAGTTCATGCACCGCAGAAATCGCCACGAGCATCTGCGCGCCGTACGGCAGGATGCCCTGGGAGATGCAGGAGAAGGTATCGAGGAGCGATGCCGTTTTCCGTGGGGTGATGCCGTAGTCCTCGGACATCTGCTTTGCGATCGGGTTTGCTATGACGATCGCGACGGTGTTGTTTGCGGTCGCAATGTCGAGCAGCGCGACGAGAATGCCGACACCGAGCTGGCCGCCCTTTTTTCCGCGGAAGATTTTGTGAATGGCACGAAGCAGGACAGTAAAGCCGCCGTTTTCCCGAATCAGCGCGCACATTGCAGCGACAAGAATCGCAACCATACATGTCTCAAACATACCCGAAGTGCCGCTTCCCATGCTGGAGAGCATATCCCAGAGCGTCGTCTGTCCCGTACCGAGCATGATAACGGCACCGGAAGCAATACCGATAAGGAGTACGACAAACACCTGAATGCCCGCGATGCCGCCGATCAGCACGAGCAGGTACGGAACCATCTGCAGCAGATGGTATTCGTGGACGATCGGTGTGCCCGGCGCCTGTCGGAAGGAGATTACAAGGATCAGCGCCAGCGCGGCAAGAGCAGCCGGGAGAGCGATCCAGAAGTTTTCGCGGAACTTGTCTTTCATCTCGCAGCCCTGTCCGTTGCAGGCGGCGATTGTCGTGTCGGAGATGAAGGAGAGGTTGTCGCCGAACATGGATCCGCCCATGACGGAGGCGACGCAGAGCGCCAGCGAAAAGCCGGAGGTCTCGGCAACAGCAGCGGCGATCGGCACGAGAAGCGTGATCGTTCCGACGGAGGTTCCCATGGCCGTGGAGACGAAGCAGGCAACGACAAAGAGCACAGCGACGGCATACTTTGCCGGAATCCAGGAGAGCATGAAATAGGCAACGCTCTCTGCACTGCTCCTTCCGACAACGCCGACAAACGTGCCTGCGGCGAGGAAGATCAGCAGCATTGTGATGATGTTTCTGTCCCCGATGCCCTGTCCCATGAGGGCGAGCTTTTCTTCAAACGGGACACTGCGGTTCTGCAGACAGGCGACGAGGATCGCTGCCAGAAACGCGACGACGATGGGGATGTTGTAGAAGCCCATCGGAATTTTTAAAATATACTCGGAATAAATGCCGAGCCCCAGATAAAACACCAGAAAAACGGCGATCGGGAGCAGGGCGGATGGCTTTCCTTTTTTCATAGAAATAAATACCAGACCTTTCGTGTGATTTTTCTTATTTTTCAATAGGGCGAATAGAATTATTCTACCATCTGGATCAGAAATCGTAAAGTAAAAAAGCAGGAAAAAACACGCCGGACATCTGGTAAATTCCAGAAATCCGGCGTGTTTTATAAGAGGTGCGTTTTGCTGTGCCTGTGCTTTATCATTTTGCAAGGAGCATCATAATCTGATTGCTTCTGCTTACGAATTTTGTCATCTCGTCCGGAGAGAGCGGTTTGTGGCTGATCATTGCCAGATCATACAGCTGCTCGCAGAACAGGGATGTGTTGTTGTTCTCGCCATTCTTCAGAATGTACTGAACGAGCGGATGTTTTGCATTCAGGATCAGGGTTTCCTGTCCGCCGAACATGGACGGATCCATGCCGGTCATGCCGTACATCTTCATCATATCCTGCATACGGCGGCTCTCCTCGGAAAGCGTTACCATGGAGGATACATTTTCGTCTTTCAGGTTCTCAACTTTGACGGTCAGATCTTTCTTGTCGAGGACTTTGCGGAAGAGATCGGTCAGAGTATTTGTAGCGTCGGTCAGATCCTCACCGGATTCGTCTTTCATATCGTTGGTCAGATCTGCATCGATGCGCTGGAAGGTTACATGCTCGTTATAACGCTCTGCATGGGTGATGAAAGCGGAGTCGATGTTGTGTTTCAGGATGACAGCATCCATGCCCTGGCTACGGAACATGTTGATGTACTGGCTCTGCTGAACTTCGTCGGTGACGTAGTAAACAGTCGTTTTTTCCGGCTCTTTCTTCTCGTCAGCGTTTTCCGTATTTTCGGTATTCTCCGTAGTTTCAGCCTTCTCCTCGGTGTTCTCTGCAGGAGCTTCTTCTTTCTTATTCTCGTTGATGCAGTCCGCAAGAGTCAGATATTTTCCGTCGATGTTCTTGAACAGAATATAGTCCATCATCTTCTTGGAGAATTTCTCGTCCTTGATGCATCCGTATTTGATGAATGGGTTGATATCATCCCAGTATTTCTCGTAATTCTCACGGTCGGTTTTGCACATGCCGGAGAGCTTGTCAGCGAATTTCTTGGAGATGTACTCGGAGATCTTTTTGACAAATCCGTCGTTCTGCAGTGCGCTTCGGGATACGTTCAGCGGCAGATCCGGGCAGTCGATGACGCCTTTTAAGAGCATCAGGTATTCCGGAATGACTTCTTTGATGTTGTCGGCAATAAATACCTGGTTGTTGTACAGCTTGATGGTTCCCTCGATGGAATCGTACTCGGTGTTGATACGCGGGAAGTAGAGGATACCTTTGAGGTTGAACGGATAGTCCATGTTCAGGTGGATCCAGAACAGCGGCTCGCGGTAGTCGTTGAAGACTTTGCGGTAGAATTCTTTATAATCCTCATCGCTGCACTCGTTTGGATGTTTGGTCCACAGCGGGTGGATATCGCTGATGGAAACCGGGCGTTTGTTGATTTTTACTTTCTCTTTGGCCGGGGAAACTTCAACCTGCTCTTTCGTTCCGTCTTCTTTTTCTTTCTCTTCGTATTTTGCGTCCTCGTGGATGTGCTCTACGACAACGTCGTCGTCTTTTAATTCGCTTTCATCGATGGTCTCGTATTCCTGCGGCGCATTTGCTTTGGACAGGAAAATTTCAACCGGCATGAAGGAGCAGTATTTTTCCAGAACTTCGCGGACACGGTATTCGTTTGCGAATTCCAGGCAGTCCTCGTTCAGGAACAGAGTGATTTCGGTACCAACAGTTGTCTTGCTGCCCTCGGACATATCGTACTCGGTGCTTCCGTCACAGGTCCAGTGTACCGGGGTGGATCCTTCTTTATAGGAAAGAGAATCGATGTGAACTTCATCTGCTACCATGAAAGCAGAGTAGAAACCAAGACCGAAGTGGCCGATCATCTGATCTGAATTCGTTTTGTCTTTGTATTTCTCCAGGAATTCGGTAGCGCCGGAGAAGGCGATCTGGGTAATATATTCTTCGACTTCGTCTGCGGTCATACCGATACCGTTATCGATGAATTTTAAGGTTTTCTCATCCGGGTTTACAATCACCTGAATGGCTGCTTTGTAGTCATCCGGCAGAGTATATTCACCCATGCCGTCCAGTTTTTTTAGTTTGGTGATGGCATCGCAGCCGTTGGAAACGAGCTCACGGACAAAGATATCGTGGTCGGAATACATCCATTTTTTGATAATCGGGAAAATATTGTCGCTGTTGATTGAAAGATTTCCATGTTTCGCACTCATGAGAAACACACTCCTTTTCTTATAAAAATATTTTGATCCAGCAAAGCGGGAATATCATGCTTTTTTAGATGTCTGCAGCTTTTTTACTGCTCTGATAGTTATAGTAATACTGGCACAGGGAAAAGTCAAGGGGAAATTAGCACTCGAGAAAAAAGAGTGCTAACAGAACGACGGAAAGTATTGAATTTACTGGTATTACGGTACTTTCTAAACTTTTTGTAAAGTCTGATCAGAAGGGCTGCGCAGTTGTTTCTGGAGAATGGATATGCTACAATGAAAAAGCATAGAAGCGTTTCGAACAGAAAGATTCCGAGGGTACATAAAAGAAAAATGGAGGAAATACATGACAAATGCGACAAAGGCGGCGCTGGAAGCGTCATTAAAAAAGCTGCTTTTGAAAAAGCCGCTGGACAAAATTACGATCAACGATCTGACGACAGACTGCGGCATCAGCCGGATGGCGTTTTATTATCATTTTAAGGATATCTACGATCTTGTCGAATGGTCGTGCCTGGAGGATGCGACGCAGGCGCTGCAGGGGAAGAAAACGTATGAGACATGGCAGGAAGGCCTGCAGCAGATTTTTGAGGCAGTGCTCGAGAATAAACCATTTATTATGAATGTCTATCACTCTGTAAGCCGGGAGCAGATCGAAACATATCTCTTTCATCTGACGCACGATCTGCTGTACGGTGTCGTACAGGAAAAAGCAAAGGGAACCGGCATCTCCGAGGCGGATCAGAGTTTTATCGCAGATTTCTATAAGTATAGCTTTACCGGTGTCATGCTCGACTGGATCAAAGACGGAATGAAAGGGGATTACCATATGATTGCGGAAAAAATGCACCGCACGATGGAAGGAAATGTCGTCAATTCCATCCGAAATTTTGAAAAAAGAAATAAAATATAGTTACACTTTACAAAACAGGGCGGATGATAAAAATTTAATCATCCGCCCTGTTTTGTAAATGGAAAAGCGGGGAAAAATGAAGTAAGATTCAAATTGTCAACAGACAATGGCAACACAAATAGAAACTTGTAAAACAAAGAAAGCAGCATAACCTATACGAACCGGAAATTCGAAAAAACATTCCGGCAGTCGTATTTAGAAAAGAAAGGATGAACGTCTATGTCAAAAAAAGGATTAAAATTCGGAATCGCATCAGCAGCAGTCATCGGAGCTGGAGCAGCAGTGCTGCGGGCAAAAAACAAGAGTGGAGCAAAAAAAGCAGCGGAGACAACCACTGTAACATCAGAACCAAAGAATGATTACCGCAACACCGAGCGCGGAAAAGATAAGAAAAACAGCAAAGGCATTTATTACACCAACGGAAACTACGAAGCCTTCGCAAGACCGGAAAAACCGGAAGGCGTCGATGAGAAGAGCGCATACCTCGTAGGAAGCGGCCTCGCAGCCCTCGCAGCAGCGTGCTTCCTCGTAAGAGACGGCCAGATGAAAGGCGATCACATCCACATTCTGGAAGCCATGGACATCGCCGGCGGTGCCTGCGACGGTATCTACGATCCGACCCGCGGCTACATCATGAGAGGCGGCCGTGAGATGGAAAACCACTTCGAGTGCCTGTGGGATCTGTTCCACAGCATCCCGTCAATTGAGACACCTGGCGTATCCGTTCTCGACGAGTATTACTGGCTGAACAAAAAAGACCCGAACTACTCCCTGTGCCGTGCAACGAAGAACCGCGGCGAGGATGCCCATACCGACGGCAAGTTCAACCTGAGCCAGAAAGGCTGCATGGAGATCATGAAACTCTTCATGACAAGAGACGAGGATCTGTACGACAAGACGATCGAGGATGTTTTCGATGATGAAGTCTTCAATTCCACCTTCTGGCTGTACTGGAGAACGATGTTCGCATTCGAAAACTGGCACAGTGCACTGGAGATGAAGCTGTACTTCCAGCGGTTCATTCACCACATCGGCGGACTGCCGGACTTCTCCGCACTGAAATTCACGAAGTACAACCAGTATGAATCCCTGATTCTTCCGATGAAGAAATACCTCGAGGATGCCGGCGTAGACTTCCAGTTCAATACCGAAGTAACCAACGTTATCTTTGAAATCAACGATGGAAAGAAAGTAGCAAAAGCCATCGAGTGCAAAGTAAACGGCGTCGAGAAAGGCATCGTTCTCACCGAGAATGACCTCGTCTTCGTTACCAACGGAAGCTGTACCGAAGGCACGATCTACGGCGATCAGAACCATGCACCGAACGGTGATGCAGAGGTCCGCACGAGCGGCTGCTGGAGCCTGTGGAAAAACATTGCAAAACAGGATCCGTCCTTTGGACATCCGGAGAAATTCTGCTCCGATATTGCAAAGACAAACTGGGAATCCGCAACAATTACCACTCTCGACAATAAGATCATTCCGTATATCACCAATATCTGCAAACGTGATCCGAGAACCGGAAAGGTTGTTACCGGCGGTATCGTAAGCTGCCAGGATTCCAAGTGGCTTTTAAGCTGGACCATCAACCGTCAGGGACAGTTCAAAGAGCAGGATAAAGATAAGGTATGCGTATGGGTTTACAGCCTGTTCACCGACGTACCTGGCGACTATGTGAAGAAACCGATGAAAGAGTGCACTGGTAAAGAGATCACCGAAGAGTGGCTGTACCACCTCGGCGTGCCGGTTGACCAGATTCCGGAGCTGGCAGAGAACAGCGCTGTCTGCGTACCGACCATGATGCCGTACATCACCGCATTCTTTATGCCAAGAAGAAAGGGCGACCGCCCGGATGTCATCCCGGATGGCTGCGTCAACTTCGCATTCCTTGGACAGTTCGCTGAGACACCAAGAGATACCATCTTCACGACAGAGTATTCCGTTCGTACCGCAATGGAAGCTGTTTACGGACTCCTCGGCGTAGACCGCGGCGTGCCGGAAGTATGGGGCAGCGTTTACGATATCCGCGACCTGCTGGACAGCTCCGTGAAACTGATGGATGGAAAATCCCCGCTGGAAATCGAGCTTCCTGGACCGCTCAACCTGCTGAAAAAACCTCTGCTGAAACTGGTAGATGGAAATGTAGTTGGAGATCTCTTAAAAGAGCATGGAATTATCAAAGAGGATATGGTGAAATAAGAAATAGAAAATAAGTAAGAAATTCAATAAGACCTGCGCTTTCAAACGGCGCAGGTCTTATTGCGTTGCTATGTATGGTCTCAAACAATTATAGCAATTCCAGAAAATAATGCAAAAAATCCAGCACTGCAGAACGTGAATTACTGCGTCACGGATTTTCGTCGTACCCCGGTACGCCTTCAAATCCGTTCCTTGTAATTCGCGCCCTGCAGCACTGCCTTTTTTGCGTTATTTTCTGGTCTTGCTATAAGCAGATTTCTTCGTGAAAAACAGTGCGGCACAGACGGCGGCGATGCCTCCGGCGAGCTTTGCAACGAGAAGCGGCACGACAAAATCAGGATCGGTGCCGAACGTAAATCCCATATGTGCGGCGATGGTCGATGCGGCGGAGACGAGGAAAGCTGTGTTTACAATCTTTCCGCGCTCGTCCATTTTTTCCATCATTGTAATCGCCGGAACAGGGCTGACAATGCCCATCAGAAGGCCGGCGGCACTGCTGTCGTTCATGCCGGTTTTTCTTCCAATAAAAGAGAGCGGCTTTTTGAGCACCCGCTGTAAAAGCTCCGCCGTCGGAAGGCTGCCGAGCAGTACAATGCCGATGGACGAGACGACCGCCATCGCGTCCTCCAGCGGCGCAAGGTCCGGGAGCAGCGAAAAGCCGGTCATATAGCAGAACGCGCCCGCGATGAGGCCGATCGTCGTCAGAAGCCGGATCACATCTGCAAATACCGTGAACGCGCGCACGGTCTGCTCCGGAAAACGCCAGATGCCGAACATCAGCAGAAAGCAGAAGAGGAGCACCGGGAGCGACTGAAGTACGATCTGCAGAAAAGAGAGCCCTGAGAGCAGTCCGCCGACGATCATCGTGACGGGAAGCGTGCCCGTGCCGATCAGCATGCCGCGGGAGAAAAAGAGGCGGTCGCCGCTTTTCAGCATTCCCATGCCGACCGGAATCGTAAAGGTGATGGTACAGCCAAGCGTCGCCGCAATCACAAGTCCTGCGTAGCGCACCATCTCCTGCGATGCCGAAAGCTCCCCGGCGAGCTGGTAGCCGCCCATGTCAATGGCGAGAATGCCGGCGAGAAGTCCCGCATCCAGCCCAAAAAAGTTCCAGATGGGAACGAGGGCGAAACGGAGAAAGCGGGAGAGCAGCGGGGTGAGGCAGATGATGCCCGACATGGAAAGTGCCGTCGGTCCAAGCAGCGTAAAGCCCTCCTCAAACCGTTTTCCAAGTCCGAAGCGATTGCCAGCGATCCGGTCGACGCCGCCGAGTACCGCGCCGACTGCCATGATCCACATAATAATCTGATTCATAAAAAGAGAACCTTTCTAAATAAGTATTTTGTCTTTATATCTGTTCTTCAAATGCAATTTCATTTTTCAGCAGAAACTGGCGGACTTCCTCATCGAAGACGCGGTCGAGCGACTTGTCCATCGTAAAGATTTTGAGGGAAGTTCCGGTGGTAAGTAAGAGTTTTCCGTCCTTATACTGAAAATTCAGAAAGCATCCAAACACGTTCTCTATTTCCAGCGGCAGCGCATGGTCCGCGATCATTTTTTCGCACGCCGCCTGCGGAAGCTGAAACACAAATTTGAACTGCAGGGGTGTCCGTTTTCCTTTGATGACGGAATAGCAGAACGATTTCACATCTTTCCAGAGAAGCCGCGTCCGCCCTTTTTCTTTTAAGAGCTGCGCGTCATCGGGATCGAAAAAGTCCGTGTGAAGACTGCCGTCGATGGAGAACGTCGTAAACGTTGTGATCGACGCCTCGGAGACTGGAAAGCGGTCAAATGTCTCGAGACGGAGCAGGGTGTTCATAAAATTCTTTAACTGTGTAATCTGCAGGATAATCATCCGTAGTTAAAACCAGCCTTTCTTTTTAAAATACCAAATTTCAACAGCAACAATGAGAATACAGACGCCGATCAGGATGAAGTACGCATACGGGGCAGAAAGCTCAGGCATATGCGTAAAATTCATGCCGTACCAGCCGGCGATCAGGGAAAGCGGGAAAAAGATCGTCGAGACGACCGTCAGAATCCGCATCGTATCGTTCTGACGCAGGTCGATCTGCGCCTGCTGCATCTCGCGGATCTGCAGGGCGTACTCCCGCAGCATCTGGGTGTGGTCGTACAAACGGTCCACGCGGTTTCCAAGGCGCGAAAACTGACGGGCGCATTCCGGGGGAAGAAAGTGATTTTCGTCCTCGGAGAGTATTTCGCACATGTCGAGAAGCTGCTGGTAATAGGCATGGAACACGAGCAGCTCCCGACGGATTGTGATCAGGGTCCGCTGCAGCTCTTTTGGCAGAGTGTCGAGAAGAGACTCCTCGATTGTCGCGAGGCGCTTCTCAAAATTCTGCAGATAGAGCATATCCTCCTGGATCAGCGATTCCAGAAACGAGAAAAACAGGTGGAAGACATCGGAAGTATCGAGCGGTTCTTCCGGGAAGAGGAGGCTCTGCAAAGCCGGAAGTGTCTGTTCGTCGGCTGCCAGAATAAGCTGCCCCCGGTCGAGATAAAACGCAAGCGAGAATGCAAGGTGAAGCGGATGCGTCTTGTCCGGGACGGCAAGCGATCCGACCAGGCAGTCAGGCAGCAGCTCTGCGCGGCAGTATTCGATGCGCTCCGGCTGCAGACTGCGCCGGAAAAGAGAAAATCCGGGCAGCGCCGCGCAGGCTTTGGAAGCTTCCGAAAACGAAAGCAGGGAAAGCCGGACCGAATCCGAAAAAGTCCATTCCATACGTACCACCTCCTGAAAATAAGCAATGGAAAAATATCCATAAACAAAAAAGCCGTATGACCGTAGTATACCGCAAAAAGGGGAGTGCGACAAGAAAAGGAAAAAACTTTTAACGGAAAAACTTTTATTGGGAAAAAACTTTTTGCAATGGAGCACTAAGTATGTTATGATAAAATGTAGTTATCAAAACCACATGACAAAATATCAAAAAATTCACTGTGTCGAATTCGTCCCTAGTTCAGGAAGGTTTGAAAAAGAGCGGTGATTGGAAATACGAAACGTCCGCAGTGAGAAAAAGCGGAATCAAGTTTGGAGGGACAAAATATATGAGTTTTCACATTGTTGCAGACAGCTGCTGTGAACTGACAGCAGATATGAAAAAAAGAGGAAATATTGAAATTGCACCGCTGACCCTGGAAGTCGGCGGCGAATCCATTCTGGATGACGAAACATTTGATCAGAAGTCCTTCCTAAGAAAAGTGGCGGAGTGCCCGGAATGCCCAAAATCCGCATGCCCGTCTCCGGAGTATTTCCGCACGGCATTTCTGAACGGGGCAAAGCACTGCTATGCGGTAACGCTTTCCGCACAGCTCAGCGGATCCTATAACAGTGCAGTGCTTGGAGCCAACCTGGCACAGGAAGAAGATGAGGACCTGAAAATTCATGTGTTTAATTCCAGAAGTGCATCCATCGGTGAGACACTGATTGTGAAAAAAATCGTGGAGTGTGAAGAAGCCGGTATGAGCTTTGAACGTGTAGTTGAGACAGTAGAACTCTACATCAGCACACAGCATACCTATTTTGTGCTGGAAAATCTCGAAACGTTGCGGAAAAACGGCCGCCTTTCCAAAACAAAAGCACTTGTTGCATCCGCGCTTAAGATCAAACCGGTTATGGGAGCCACATCGGAGGGCGATATCGTACAGCTCGATCAGGCGCGCGGCATCAACAAAGCACTGATGAAAATGGTCGATGCCATTGTAAATGACGCACAGCATGTAGAAAACAAAACGCTTGCCATCTCTCATTGCAACTGCCCGGAACGCGCCGAGATGGTAAAAGAAGCCCTTCTGGAGCGCCTTGCGGTACAGGATGTCTTCGTACTCGATACCCAGGGCGTCAGCAGTATGTATGCAAATGACGGCGGAATTATCATTGCATTATAACTTTTCTCTTCCCTTTTTGTTGAAAATGTAGTATAATTTTCAACATGTTTGAAAGTGCCGCCGAGCACTTTTTAGAAATCAAAGGAGAAGTAGAACCATGAGTCAGGAAAAAGTTGACCGCTATAAAAAGGAAAAAGCGAACCGTGAGAAAATCATGAGACGTGAAAGATGGATCACGAGACTGGAAGTTACCGCTTTCGTCGTTGTTCTGGCTACCCTGATCGGCTGGTTCTCCGTTGCTGTTTACCAGAACTCGGTAGCAGAGAAAAAGGCGAACCGCACGACAGAAACCACAACGATGAACGTGACGGATATTCAGAATTATCTGAGCGAGACCAACACATCCAGCGACAGCAGTGCAGATGACACCAGCGACAGCTCTGATGCTTCCGATACATCTTCGGACAGCACAGCAGATTCTATCAGCGAAAGTACAGCGGAATAAGCAGAATTGTTAAAGAAAGTAAAAGCGCTTACCACAGACGGGAAAATCCCGGAGTGATAAGCGCTTTTGTTACAGAGATTTAGAAAAAACTATGAGAAACACGCTCCGCGAGTTTCTCAAGTTATCGCGGCAGTCGCCAAGGTCTCGTGCGGGCATGGATTTTGGCTCATTGCCCGCGTAAATTAAAAAACCGGAGGACATACATCCCCCGGCCTTTCGCTTATGGTTAATTAGCATTTAACAACGTTGGAAGCCTGCATTCCGCGAGCACCCTCGGTAAGATCGTAAGTAACCGCCTGACCTTCGTCAAGAGTTTTGAATCCTTCACCCTGGATAGCGGAGAAATGTACGAATACATCGTTTCCGTCTTCGCCTGTGATGAAGCCATAGCCCTTCTCTGCGTTAAACCATTTCACTGTTCCCTTGTTCATTGTGAGTTACCTCCATAAAATTAAAAAATAAGCATGATGTGGGAATGCATATGTTCCCCCATAAGCGAGTGAACTTTTGGTAAAAAAATTCACTAGCTATTACAGATTATATTGAAGGTGAATGCTAATATAATCTCTAATAGCTAGTGACCACGTATTACATCTCAACATCTTCTCGATTGAGACTATTATAATCTTGCAAATCAAAAAAGTCAAGAAAAAACTCTTTATTTCAGGAAAGATTTCGTGTATTATAAAAAGGAATAAATGGTCGGACGACGGCCAGAAGAAAAGAAAGGATCAGAGAGCGTAAGATGAGTATCTTAATCAAAAATGGACAGGTCATCGACCCGGCCACCCAAAAAGACGAAATCAGTGATGTTCTGATCGAAAACGGCGTTATTACACGGGTTGAAAAAGGAATCCGTGTAAAAGATGCGCAGGTAATAGATGCAAAAGGCTGCTATGTAATGCCTGGCATCATCGATATGCATGTACATCTCCGCGACCCGGGGCAGACATATAAAGAAGATATTGAAAGCGGTTCGAAAGCAGCAGCAAAAGGAGGCGTGACAACGCTGGTAGCGATGCCGAATACAAAACCGGTCATCGACAGCCCGGACCGCGTCAACTATGTAACGATCAAAGCAGACCGTTTTTCTCCGATTAATGTACTGCAGGCAGGCGCCATCACAGTAGGACAGAAGGGTGAAGAGCTCGCCGATATCGAGGGCATGGTAAAAGCCGGCATCCCGGCGATCAGCGAGGACGGAAAATCCGTTATGAACGCGCTGCTCTACAAAGAGGCCATGGAGATTGCCGCAGAGAAAAACATTCCGGTGCTGGCTCACTGCGAGGACAAGAACCTCGTAAACGGCGGCTGCATGAATGAGGATGCAAACTCGAGAGAGTGGCATCTGCCGGGCATCACAAACTCCGTAGAGAACACGATTGTTGCAAGAGATATCGTACTTGCCGCAGAGACAGGTGCACACCTGCATCTGTGCCACTGCTCGACCAAAGAGAGCGTGGATATGGTGCGTGAGGCGAGAAAGGCCGGCGTTTCGATTTCCGCCGAGGTCTGCCCGCATCACTTTACCCTCTGCAGCGACGACATCGTAAAGGGCGACACCAACTACAAGATGAATCCGCCGCTCCGTACGAAAGAGGATCTCGAGGCACTGCGCCAGGGTCTGAAAGACGATGTCTTCGATGTCATCAGCACCGATCATGCACCGCATGCGCTGACCGAGAAACAGGAGTCCTTCAAGAAAGCTCCGTTCGGCATCGTCGGACTGGAGACGAGCGTGGCTCTTACCATCACCGAACTTGTGGATACCGAGATCATCACCCCGATGCAGATGGCGGAGAAGATGAGCTACAATCCGGCAAAAATCCTGCACCTGGACAAGAAAGGTTCTCTTGCACCTGGCATGGACGCCGATGTGGTTGTCATCGATCCGGAAGCAGAGTATGTGATCGATCCGAAGGAGTTTGTTTCCAAGGGCAAAAACACTCCGTTCGGCGGCAAGAAAGTCAAAGGAAAAGTTATGGCTACCGTATGCGGCGGCAAGATTGTATACGAAGCTGAGTAATTTCTATAAGAAAAGAAAGAAGAGGGAGAGTAAGCAGATGATTAACAAACTGATTGCAAACATTAAAAAAACAAATGCACCGATTGTCGTAGGTCTGGACCCGATGCTGAACTATGTGCCGGAGCACGTACAGAAAAAGGCATTTGCCGAGTACGGAGAGACACTCGAAGGAGCTGCAGAGGCCGTTTGGCAGTTCAATAAAGCGATTGTCGACGCAACATACGATCTGATTCCGGCTGTAAAACCGCAGGTTGCCATGTATGAGCAGTTTGGCGTTCCGGGAATGGCAGCGTATGAGAAGACCGTTTCCTACTGCCAGGAAAAGGGTCTCGTTGTCATCGGCGATATCAAACGAGGCGATATCGGTTCTACTTCTGAGGCGTATGCAGTCGGCCACCTCGGCCACGTGCAGGTGGGAAGCAAATCCTACGCCGGATTCCATGAGGATTTTGCAACTGTCAATCCGTATCTTGGATCTGACGGCGTAAAACCGTTCATCAAGGTCTGCAAAGAGGAGAAAAAAGGTATCTTTGTTCTGGTAAAAACCTCGAACCCGTCCAGCGGCGAGTTCCAGGACCGCATCATCGACGGACGTCCGCTGTATGAGTGGGTCGGCGAGCAGGTTGCCGCGTGGGGCGAGGAGCACATGGGCGATGATTACAGCTATGTGGGAGCTGTTGTCGGTGCTACGTACCCGGAGATGGGCAAGGTGCTGCGTAAGGTAATGCCGAAATCCTACATCCTGGTACCGGGCTACGGTGCACAGGGCGGAAAGGGAAAAGACCTCGTTCACTTCTTCAATGAGGACGGACTGGGTGCAATCGTAAACTCTTCGAGAGGTATTATCGCTGCTTACAAACAGGAAAAATATGCCGAGTTTGGCACTGAGAACTTTGCGGATGCTTCGAGAGCAGCTGTAAAGGATATGGTTGAGGATATCAGCGGGGCGCTTGCTGCTGCAAAATAAGAATACAGGGTGAAAAGCTCAGAAGGTCTGCCGGGTAGATGTTATGTCCGCCGGAGGATATTTTGGGCTTTTCGCCGATTCAAGAAAATAAAAGGAGTGTTCAGCTTATGAAAATCAAGGAATGCTGTACTGTGGAAAGTCAGGAGTGCATTGCAAAAGGAATTTACAGTATGTGGATTTCCACGAAAGTGATTGCGAAAGAGGCGAAGGCCGGCCAGTTTATTTCTCTGTTTTCGAAAGACGGCAGCCGTCTTCTGCCGCGTCCGATTTCTCTTTGTGAGATCGACCGAGAGGGAGGAAGACTTCGGATTGTCTACCGTGTGGCAGGTGCAGGAACGGAGGAGTTTTCGCATCTGAAAGCGGGGGATGAGGTTGATATTTTAGGGCCGCTTGGAAATGGATTCCCGATCGAGGAAGGTAAGGGAAAACGTGTGATGCTGATGGGCGGCGGTATCGGTGTTCCGCCGATGCTGCAGACGGCGAAGGATCTTGGAACGGACACGATCATCTGCTGTGGTTACCGCGATGAGTTGTTCTTAAATGAGGAGTTTGCTGCGGCAGGCGATCTTCATATTGCAACGGAGGACGGAAGTGCCGGTGTGAAGGGCAATGTGATGGATGCGGTGCGCGAGGATCATCTGGAAGCAGATGTAATTTTTGCCTGCGGTCCGGCTCCGATGCTGCGTGCGATTAAGGCGTACGGTCTGGAAAAGGGAATTCCATGCTGGATTTCGATGGAAGAGAAGATGGCGTGCGGCGTTGGCGCATGTCTTGCGTGTGTCTGCCAGTCGACTGAGGTGGATGGTCATTCACATGTGCACAACAAGCGGATCTGCAAGGACGGACCGGTCTTTTTAAGTACGGAAATTGAGCTGTAAGTGACGCGAGGAGGAGAAAAAGCGATGAAGACAAGTGTGAATCTGGCGGGTGTGGAACTGAAGAATCCGGTTATGACGGCATCTGGTACGTTTGGCTCCGGCGCGGAGTACAGTGAGTTTGTGGATTTGAAGGAGCTTGGCGCGGTTGTGACAAAGGGTGTTGCGAATGTGCCGTGGCCGGGGAATCCGACGCCGCGTATTGCGGAGGTTTACGGCGGAATGCTGAATGCGATCGGACTGCAGAATCCTGGTATTGATGTGTTCTGTGAGAGGGATATTCCGTTTTTGAAACAGTTTGACACGAAGATTGTGGTGAATGTGTGTGGACGGACGACGGAGGATTACTGTGAGGTTGTGGAGCGATTGACTTCGGAGCCGGTGGATCTGCTGGAGATTAATATTTCGTGCCCGAATGTGAAAGAGGGCGGTATTGCGTTTGGACAGGATCCGAAGGCGGTGGAGGCGATCACCAGAGAAGTTAAAAAATATGCGAAGCAGCCGATTATTATGAAATTGAGCCCGAATGTGACGGATATTACGGAGATGGCGCGGGCTGCGGAAGCCGGCGGGGCGGATGTGCTGTCGCTGATCAATACGCTTACTGGGATGAAGATTGATATTGAACGGCAGAAGTTTGCGATTGCGAATAAGACTGGAGGTATGTCGGGGCCGGCGGTGAAGCCGATTGCGGTGCGGATGGTGTATCAGGTGGCGCAGGCAGTGAAAGTGCCGATTATTGGTATGGGCGGTATTGCGTCGGCGGAGGATGCGCTGGAGTTTATTCTGGCGGGGGCTACGGCGGTTTCGATTGGGACGGCGAATTTCTTTAATCCGTATGCGACTGTTGAAACGGTTCGCGGTATCGAAGAGTATATGAGAAGGCATAAGGTTGACGATATTAATTCGCTGATCGGGGCGGTGAGATAAGACGGACGGCCTCGAGCGGCTTCGCATCTGCGGTGCGGCGGGCGAGAAAAAGAGGGCGGAACTGTGGCTCAGAATGGGCACGGGGAAACGGGAACCATCCCATTTTCCTGCACCCGTTCCGGGCTCACAGTTTCTGCCCTCTTTTTCTATGCCCGCCACACGGCAGGCGCAAATTCCAGTGAGGTCTGGTTGTGTGGAGCTGAAACGAAGTAGGTCTGGATCCGCCGGGGGCGGATCGGCGTGAGAGTGTTGTGGTGGGTGCATAGTATATAGAAAATGGAAGGTGGTATGTGAGATGAAGTATGGGATCATTAAAGTGAAGCGGGCGTTTTTGTATGAGGAGAATGGGGTTGATGTGGTGGATGAGGTGTTTTTTGGATGGAGCGTGATGTGGGAAGATGAGGGGGAGTGGATTGAGGTTTGGACGCATTATGGGTATCGGGGGTGGATGGAGAGGAATTTGATTGAGGAGAAAAGCCGGGAGTGGATGGAGGAGAGGGAAAAGGCAGGGAATACGTATGTGGTGACACGCGGGTTTGCGGATGTGATGAGGGGAGCGCGGGTGCAGTCGCGGATGTTGGAGACGCTGGGACGGGGGTGTTTTGTGGAGAAAATGGAGGAGACGGAGAATGGGTATTGCAGGGTGAAACTGGCGAATGGGATCAGTGGGTTTGTGCCGGAGGTGGCATTAAGAAAAAGACTGGATTCGGATCGGTTTTTGTGGGGAAAATCGGAAGAGAGGTTTTTTGTGGAGCAGGGGATTCCGGAGGGGTGGTCGGAAGAGAAGTTTCGGAGGAAGGTTGTGGAGTGTGCGAAGGGGTATCTTGGATGCCAGTACCGGTGGGGCGGGAAGGCGGCGGATGGGATTGACTGTTCGGGTGTGGTGTTTATGGTGTATTTGATGAATGGGGTTTTGATTTGGCGGGATGCGGATATCAGGGAAGGGTATCCGATGAAGGCGATCTGGAGAGAAGGGGAGGAGATGTGTCTGGTGGAGGAACGGGCGAAGGCCGGGGATCTGCTGTTCTGGAGAGGGCATGTGGGGATGTATCTGGGGGACGGCAGGTATCTGCACTGTACGGGGCATGAGAGGGTGTTTGGGTGCAGGGTGAATAGTCTGCGGAGAGGGGATGAGGATTTTCGGGAGGATCTGGCGGAGGCGCTGAAAGGGGTTGGGAGTGTTTTTTCGTGAAATATCTGGAAGCGGAAAGCGATCATATGATACAGTCCGGCGATTTTCCGACGAGTCTTATTATGGCGGACTGCAATTATCTGAAGCGGACGAACGACACGCTGGGCCACGAGTACGGTGATCTGCTGCTGCAGCGGACGGCACGGAAGTAAATAAGACATATATAATTGACATCAGGAAATATCATTTTTGTATTGGTAATCCCTGAAAAAGTTTGTTATAATAATAACAAAGTCGAAAACAAAAGACAAAAGGCGGCTTAAACAGAGAGTGGAAAAACAGAAAAATCTGCTGATCTGATCTGCCGGAGCCGCCTGATCAGAAGCAAAACAAGAAAGGGGTTCTGAACAATGGCAAGATTTACATTACCAAGAGATTTATACCACGGAAAGGGTGCTTTAGAGGCACTGAAAACATTTGAGGGAAAACGCGCAATGGTCTGTGTAGGCGGCGGTTCCATGAAACGCTTCGGTTTCCTGGATCGTGCAGTGGATTACCTGAAAGAGGCTGGCATGGAAGTACAGCTTTTCGAAGGAATTGAGTCTGACCCGTCTGTAGAGACGGTTATGCGCGGTGCAAAAGCGATGGAAGAGTTCCAGCCGGACTGGATCGTAGCAATGGGCGGCGGATCTCCAATCGACGCAGCAAAGGCAATGTGGATCAAATACGAGTATCCGGACATCACCTTCGAGGAGATGTGCAAAGTATTCGGAATGCCGAAACTTCGTAAGAAAGCTCACTTCTGTGCAATTTCTTCGACATCAGGAACGGCAACGGAGGTAACCGCATTCGCAGTTATCACCGACTATGAAAAAGGTATCAAATACCCGCTGGCAGACTTCGAGATCACACCGGATGTCGCAATTGTTGACCCGGATCTGGCAGAGACCATGCCGCAGAAGTTAGTTGCTCACACCGGTATGGACGCTATGACGCATGCGATCGAGGCATACGTTTCCACTGCAAACTGTGACTTTACCGATCCGCTGGCTCTGTATGCGATCCGTATGATCCAGGCAGATCTTGTAGATTCCTACAACGGAGATATGGCAAAACGTGACAGCATGCACAACGCACAGTGTCTCGCTGGTATGGCATTCTCCAACGCACTGCTTGGTATCGTTCACTCCATGGCACACAAAACAGGCGCAGCATTCGCTGATTACGGCGCTCACCTGATCCATGGAGCAGCAAATGCCATGTATCTGCCGAAAGTTATCGCTTTCAATGCAAAAGATGAGACCGCAGCAAAACGTTACGCAGTCATCGCTGACGAGATGAAACTGGGCGGCGAGACAACCGAAGAGAAAATCAAACTTCTCATCGCTTATCTGCGCGGCATGAACGACAAACTGAACATTCCGCAGTGCATCAAGAACTACGGAAAAGACAGCTATCCGACCGAGCAGGGATTCGTTCCGGAAGACGTATTCCTGGAGAGACTGCACGACATCGCCGTAAATGCCATCGCCGATGCCTGCACCGGATCCAACCCGAGACAGCCATCTGTTGAGGAGATGGAAAAACTGCTGAAATGCTGCTACTATGATACAGAAGTAGATTTCTAAAAAGAAAACATATCAAAATCTCTCCGTTCTCTGGGCGGAGGGATTTTTTGCGTCAGAGAATAAAATTTATCCTCTTCCAGCAAGAAGACTCCGACCTCTAAGGTGAGAGATGAATTGCGTCCGTTATCTTCTTGATATTGGGTTCTAATCATGGTATAATAGAATCAGTCGAATAGAAGAAAGGGGGTCGAAATACAATGGATTTGGATAATAATGTACATTCAGTGTTTTTACTGCACTATCATCTTGTTCTTGTGGTTAAGTACCGCAGACAGGTTTTTGATGACGCAATTTCCGGCAGGGCAAAAGAGATCTTTGCGTATATTGCTCCAAATTACAATATCACCCTTGAAGAATGGAATCACGATAAAGACCATGTGCATATACTTTTCAAGGCCCACCCCAATACGGAAATAAGCAAGTTCATAAACGCATATAAAAGTGCAAGCAGCAGACTTTTGAAAAAAGAATTCCCGCAGATAAAGAAAAAGCTGTGGAAAGAACATTTCTGGAGTCAGAGTTTTTGCCTGCTTACAACGGGCGGTGCCCCGATTGAAGTAATCCAAAAATACATCGAAAGTCAGGGACAAACGGATCGAAAAAGGAAGTGACCAACATGGCAAACAAAGCATATAAATTCAGAATATACCCCGATGATGCGCAGAAAGTTTTGTTTGCCAGAACGTTCGGCTGTGTCCGAATGGTGTACAACCATTGGCTTGCCAGAAAAATCAGGCAGTATGAGGAGGACAAAACCGCGGTAACTTACACGGTTTGTGCAAAAGAAATGGCTGAAATGAAGAAAACAGAAGCATACGCATTTTTGAGGGAAGTAGACAGTGTCGCATTACAACAATCGCTTCGGCATCTTGATACGGCATTTCAGAATTTTTTCAAACAGCCGAAGACAGGTTTTCCAAAGTTTAAATCTAAAAAACAGAATAAAAAGAGCTATTCAACGATCTGTATCAACGGAAACATCGCCATATTGAATGGATATTTGAAATTGCCGAAAGCCGGCCAGGTCCGGTTAAAACAACACAGAGCTGTTCCGAAAGAATACAAATTAAAATCTGTAACAGTAAGCCAGACACCAGGCGGAAAATATTATGCAAGTATTCTTTTTGAGTACGAAAATCAAGTACAGGAAAAAGAGATGCGGCGTTTTCTGGGGTTAGATTTTTCCATGCATGAATTATATCGTGACAGTAACGGGAATGAACCTGCATATCCGAAGTATTACAGGAATGCAGAGGAAAAATTAGCGAGGGAGCAGCGCAGACTTTCCAAAATGCAGAAAGGTTCGAACAACCGTAGCAGGCAGAGAATCAAGGTGGCAAAACTCCACGAAAAGGTTTCCAGTCAACGAAAGGATTTTCTGCATAAGCTGTCGAGGCAGACAGCAGATGCTTATGATTGTGTATGTATAGAATCCTTAGATATGAAAGCAATGTCACAGATGCTGAACTTTGGAAAATCTGTTTCAGATAACGGGTGGGGAATGTTCACAGGGTTCTTGAAATACAAACTTGAGGAACAGGGTAAAAAGCTTGTGAAGGTGGACAAATTTTTCGCCAGCAGTCAGATTTGTTCCGTTTGTGGTTACAGGAACGCAGAGACAAAAAATCTTGCGGTCAGAGAGTGGGATTGTCCGCAGTGTGGAACCCATCACGACAGAGATGTAAATGCGGCTGTCAATATCAGAAATGAGGGAATGCGGCTGGTAGTGGCATGACCGTAACGTAATATAATAAAACCGTGGGACACACGGGGATAGCTCGCCTATGCTTAGCACATTGGTGCTATCGAACGAGAACCAAACCTACCGAGGTTAGGGAAGCCCCCACCTCTACAGGTAGGGGAGGATGTCACGTTTTTTATGCGAAATCCTGTGTCTGGACTGGAAAAACAGAGGCGTTTATGGTAGTATAGAAAAGAATAGAAGTAAAAACGGGCGGCATTGCGAAAAAAGATGCCTTCCCCTGAAAATATGGAGGAAAAAAGATGGAACAGTACAAGCAGGAGTTTATCGAGTTTATGGTCGAGAGCCAGGTATTAAAATTTGGAGAGTTCACTCTGAAAAGCGGAAGAAAATCCCCGTTCTTCATGAATGCGGGCGCTTACGTAACCGGAAGCCAGTTAAAACGTCTCGGCGAGTATTATGCAAAAGCAATCCATGACAATTATGGACTGGATTTCGACGTTCTGTTTGGACCGGCCTACAAAGGAATCCCGCTCAGCGTTGTAACCGCCATTGCGATTCATGATCTCTACGGTGTGGAAGTACGTTACTGCTCCAACCGGAAAGAAGCAAAAGACCACGGCGGAGATGCAGGACTGCTGCTTGGAAGCAAAATTAAAGACGGCGACCGCGTTGTCATCATCGAGGATGTTACCACCTCCGGAAAATCCATCGAGGAGACGTTCCCGATCATCCAGGCACAGGGCAATGTGGAGATCAAAGGTCTGATGGTATCCTTAAACCGTATGGAGCGCGGAAAAGGCGACAAGAGCGCACTTGAGGAAATCCAGGAAACCTATGGCTTCCCGGCAAATGCCATTGTAACCATGGAGGATGTCATCACCTATCTGTACAACCGTCCATGCCAGGGCAAAATCCAGATCGATGACAAGATGAAGGCTGCCATTGATGCTTATTATGAGGAGTACGGTGTCAAATAAGACGTGGTACACTTGAAAAAAGGAGTTTTGCACGATGAATGAAAAAATCTATAAAACCATGGGACGTGTCGGCGGCGGAAATATCGCCATGGGCGCAGTACTGGTTGTGGTAGGGGTAGCAACCGGTGTCCTGATGATCGTAAGCGGAGCAGGTCTGCTGAAACGACGCGGGGAAATTATGTTTTAAGAAAATGCCGGAATATTTTGGAAGCGCATGCGCCGAAGAGGTATTCCGGCGTTTCTGATACCACGCAGAAAGGGGAAACGAAGATGAAGCAGGAGACGAAAGCCAGAATCCGCGTTGTGGGACGGATTTTATTTCTGGTGTATCTTCTTGCGCTCGTTTATTTTCTGTTTTTTGCAGAAGAATACGGGAGAAGGAACTTTTTTGAACTGGATTACCGTTACAATCTGGTGCCGTTTCAGGAAATCAGACGGTTCTGGATTTACCGCGAAAAGGTGGGATTCCTTGCCGCATTTTTAAATCTGGCGGGCAATGTGATCGGTTTTCTGCCGTTCGGCTTTATCGTTCCGGTGATGCACAAAAAAATGGAGAGTTTCTGGAAAGTATCGCTTCTTGGTTTTCTGTTCAGCCTCTGCGTGGAGACGATTCAGCTCATCACGAAGGTGGGCTGCTTTGATGTAGATGATCTGATCCTGAATACGCTTGGAGCCATGATCGGCTGCGGCGCATTCCTGATCTGCAATAAATTCAGGAGATGGAAATATGGCGAGGAAGAAGTATAATTACAATTTTGTCCGGAAGCCGTCGGAAGGCGGAAAGGAAGCTCTCTATATGGCAGGTGCTTCGGTCTTTCTGTTTCTGCTGGCTTCGGTCGTATCGTTTGCATTCCGCGGAAACGGAGGCATTTTTCTCGGAGCAGCGGGACTGTTCTCATTCCTTCTGTCGGGATACGGCTTCTATGTGGGAATGAAGAGCTTTAAAGAAGAACAGGTCAGCCACAGAATGTCGGTTCTCGGCTCGATTACGAGCGGCGGCATGCTGGTCGCATGGCTTGCATTGTTTCTGATCGGTGTGAGATAAATGTACTCTCGTAAAATCAAGCACAGAAAGACTCCGGGAGTACATATAAAAGAAAAGGGGAAAAAGATGGATCGCGAACGTTTTGAAAAACAGCTGAATTTTATTCTGGAGATTGATAAAGAAAAACAGATCCTGCGCCAGACGCACATCCGCGGCTATTCGCGCCAGGAGGACGACGCGGAGCACGCATGGCACATGGCGGTGATGGCATTTCTGCTGCAGGAATATTCGAATGAGAAAATCGACATCGGCAGAACGATGCTTATGCTGCTGATCCACGACCTTGTGGAGATTGATGCAGGCGACACGTATGCGTACGACGCGGAGGCAAACAAAACAAAAGACGAGAGAGAACACAAAGCGGCCGAGCGCATCTATGGCCTGCTGCCGGAGGATCAGGGAAAAATGCTGATGGATCTCTGGCTCGAGTTCGAAGCGTATGAGACACCGGAAGCGCGCTTTGCCCATGTGATGGACAATTTCCAGCCGCTGCTTTTAAATCATGAGAACGATGGAAAAGACTGGACCCGCCACAATGTGCGGATTTCCCAGCCGTTAAAACGAAACGAGAAGACGGCGACCGGCTCCGAGGAGATCTGGAGTTATATGGAAGAGATTCTCGAACAGAGTATCCGGGATGGAAAAATTATTGACGACCGGGAAGAAAAACAGGAATAAGTTAAGAAGAATGAGGGGCAGATCTGCTCCTCGTAACAGTTAAAGAGAAACAGAAAGGGATTTTTTTATGACGGATGAATTATTAAACGAGCGGTATGCGCTTGCAATTGAGCGGATCCGCCAGATTCCGGCGGAAAAAAGCGTTCCGCAGCCGTACCGCGATTTTTTTGCACAGATGGCACAGTACCTCTGCAAAATGGACCAGATCCGGAGCAGAATCGCAGAAGGATATCTAAAAACAGCATCCGAGGAAGAGCTGGCTGTTTTTAACCGCGAGCCGTATGAAGATGTGATCGGGGAGCGGTATGAGACCTCCTACGGAAACCCGGCATTTGCCGTGCGGGCACTTGGTGAAACGCATGGAAGGAGCCTCTGCTGCCTGTACCGGGAGCTGGGAAATGCTGTTGTCTGGGTCTATGAGGACCGCCTGCTGGAGCTGACTGCGGCGATGGAGCTGTATCTCGAGTTGTATGCGATGTTCGAGGAGGAGACGCTGCCGTCCGCGCAGTATGTAAAAGAGAGCATTTACTGGTATGTGAGCGATTATGCCGAGGAGCGCCAGGAATACCAGGTGCGCGAAATCGTCGACCCGTCACTGCACTTTGTGAAGGATATTGTGATGGAATCTGATCTGACGGATCTGCGGTATCTGTACCAGTACGGCGAATATATCACCGAAAATGAGAAGGGTACAGCCCGCTTTTTAAATACGTTCAGCCAGGAAGAAATCGACGCGATGGCACGCACCTACACAGAAGGCTTCCGCAAGTGCTTTCTCGTGGCGCGAAAAGATCTGTCGAAAAAGAAGACAGTCAGCATCCGCTTCCACATCGGTTTTGAGCGCATGATCCGTGCGGCAATATTACAGTTCCGCGAGATGGGACTCGAGCCGGTGATTTCCCGCGGCGCGCGGAGAACGTGGGTTGCCGGTGCGTCTGCGAATAAGCAGTATGACTACGATCACCGGAGCGATGAGGCGCTGTATCTCAACGAGGATCTCGTGAAGAGACGGCTCCGCGCGATGCAGGTGAAATACGACGAGTACAAAGAACTGGCGGACGGCTATGCCGGCCCTGCCGTGGTAGAAACCTTCGGCGAAGTTCCGTTTGAGCCGGTAAATAAAAAACAGGCACTGCACTTAAATGAGCGCCAGCAAAAGCTCCGTGTCGGTTTCCAGAACGAGGCGGGCCAGATTGTAAACCGCTATATCAAGGATGACGAGTACGGCTACACGATCATCGCCTACCCGATGCCGGAGATCGATCCGCGCTACGAAAAAATTTTTTGTGAGATCGTAAAGATCAACACGCTCGATTACGAAAAATACCAGCGCATCCAGCAGTACCTGATCGATGCGCTCGACGAGGGTGTTTCCGTGCATGTGCTTGGAAAAGGAGAGAACAGAACGGATCTGCGCGTGATGCTGCATCATCTGAACGATCCTGCGAAAGAGACGAATTTCGAGAACTGTGTTGCCGACTGCAATATTCCGGTCGGAGAGGTCTTTACTTCCCCGAGCCTTACCGGCACGACAGGCGTGCTCCATGTGACGGGAGTCTACCTGAACGAGCTGTATTACCGCGATCTCTGCCTGACGCTGACCGACGGCATGATCACCGCGTATGACTGCGCAAACTTCGAAAAAGAAGAGGACAATCGTACTTATATAGAAGAAAACCTGCTGTATCACCACAGGACGCTGCCGATCGGTGAGTTTGCCATCGGAACGAACACGATGGCGTACGTGATGGCAGAGCAGTACGGCATCGCCGGAAAACTGCCGATCCTGATCGCAGAGAAGATGGGCCCGCATTTTGCGATGGGCGACACCTGCTACGCCTGGGCGGAGGACAGCCCGATGTACAACCCGGACGGAAAAGAAGTAATCGCGCGCGAGAACGAGGTTTCGGCAAAACGGAAAGAAGATCCGTCGAAAGCATACTTCGGATGCCACACGGACATCACGATTCCGTACCGCGAACTGCAGTCGGTTGCGGTCGAAAAAGCAGACGGAACGACGATCCCTCTCATTGAGGACGGACGCTTCGTCCTGCCGGGAACGGAAGAATTAAATGAACCTTTTGGCTGATTATGGGTTGACATTTCTGCGCCTGCTTAGTATATTATAAGCAGAACTGAATGATTAAAACATAAATATAAGCATAACTAATGAATAACGCTTAGAACAGTTAATCAGAAAAGGAGAACAACATGGCTAAAGTAGGAATTGTGATGGGCAGCGACTCTGATATGCCGGTAATGAGCAAAGCAGCCGACATGCTGGAAAAATTTGGAATTGAGTACGAGATGAAAATCATCTCCGCACACCGCGAGCCGGATGTGTTTTTCGAATATGCAAAAACCGCAGAGGAGAAAGGCTTCAAGGTTATCATTGCAGGCGCAGGTATGGCAGCTCATCTGCCGGGTATGTGCGCAGCTATTTTCCCAATGCCGGTCATCGGAATTCCGATGCATACCACATCGCTTGGAGGTCGTGATTCCCTGTACTCCATCGTACAGATGCCGAGCGGCATTCCGGTAGCAACCGTTGCTATCAATGGCGGTGCCAATGCCGGAATCCTGGCAGCAAAGATTCTTGCAACTTCCGATCCGGAACTGCTTGCAAAACTGAAAGCATATACACAGGAAATGAAAGAGCAGGTTGAGGCAAAAGACGCAAAACTGCAGGAAACAGGATACCGTAACTACAGTAAATAAAAACAAAGGACAAGGGAGGTTCACCATGGATTACAAGAACGCAGGAGTAGATATTGAAGCTGGATACAAATCAGTAGAATTAATGAAAGAGCATGTAAAGAAAACCATGCGCCCGGAGGTATTAGGCGGCCTTGGCGGTTTTTCCGGCGCTTTTTCCCTGGCAAAAATCAAAGAAATGGAAGAGCCGGTGCTGCTTTCCGGTACAGACGGATGCGGAACCAAGGTGAAGCTCGCCATGATTCTTGATAAACACGACACCATCGGCATTGATGCCGTTGCCATGTGTGTGAACGATATCGCATGTGCCGGCGGAGAACCGCTGTTCTTCCTCGACTACATCGCATGCGGAAAGAACTATCCGGAGAAGATCGCTTCGATCGTAAAAGGCGTTGCAGAAGGCTGTCTGCAGTCCGATGCGGCACTGATCGGCGGTGAGACCGCAGAGCATCCGGGCCTGATGCCGGAGGATGAGTACGATCTGGCAGGTTTTGCTGTCGGCGTATGTGACAAGAAAGACATGATTACCGGTGAAAATCTGGCAGCCGGAGACGTACTGATCGGCATGGCTTCCACCGGCGTTCACAGCAACGGATTTTCTCTTGTCCGCAAAGTTTTCGATATGACAAAAGATTCTTTAAATACATACTATGATGAGCTTGGCGCAACCCTCGGCGAGACCCTGCTTGCACCGACCCGTATCTACGTAAAAGCACTCCGCGCCATCAAAGATGCCGGTGTAACCGTAAAAGCATGCAGCCACATCACCGGAGGCGGCTTCTACGAGAACATTCCGCGTATGCTCAAAGACAACACCGTAGCCGTTGTACAGAAAGACAGCTACACCGTACCGCCGATCTTTGATCTGATGGCAAAGAAAGGCAATATCGACGAGCAGATGATGTACAACACCTTCAACATGGGTATCGGTATGGTACTGGCTGTTGATCCGGAAGATGTAGACGCAGCGATGAAAGCCATCCGTTCCACAGGAGATACGCCATATGTGATCGGCCACATTGAAAACGGAGAAAAAGGAGTACAGTTATGCTAAGATTAGCAGTTCTCGTCTCCGGCGGCGGCACGAACCTGCAGGCGATTCTGGATGCGATTGACGAGGGAACCATCACAAACGCGGAGGTTTCCGTTGTCATCAGCAACAATGCAGGAGCGTATGCGCTGGAGCGTGCGAAAAAGAAGGAGATTGATGCGGTATGCCTTTCCCCGAAGACCTTTGCATCGAGAGAAGCATTCAACGAGGCACTGCTGGCGAAACTGCAGTCGTACAACGTCGATCTCGTTGTGCTCGCAGGATGCCTGGTTGTGATCCCGCAGAGCATTGTGGATGCTTATCCGAATAAGATCATCAACATTCATCCGTCCCTCATTCCGTCGTTCTGCGGAACGGGCTATTACGGACTGAAAGTGCACGAGGGCGTATTATCCCGCGGCGTCAAAGTGACGGGAGCGACGGTTCATTTTGTGGACGGCGGAACAGACACCGGCCCGATTATTCTGCAGAAGGCAGTCGAAGTGCACGAGGGCGATACACCGAAGGCACTGCAGCAGCGCGTCATGGAAGAGGCCGAGTGGGTCATCATGCCGCGTGCGATTGATCTGATTGCAAATGGAAAGGTAACGGTAGAAGACGGACACGTAAAGATAAAGGAGTAAGAGCGATGAAAGTACTGATTGTAGGAAGCGGCGGAAGAGAGCATGCGATTGCCTGGAAGGTGGCGCAGAGCCCGAAGGTAGACAAGATTTACTGCGCTCCTGGAAACGCAGGAATTGCGGAGTACGCAGAGTGTGTCGATATTGCAGCGATGGAGTTTGACAAGCTCGTTGCTTTTGCGAAAGAAAAAGAGATTGACCTGACCGTCATCGGCATGGATGATCCGTTGGTCGGCGGTGTTGTCGATGCGTTTGAGGCAGAGGGACTGCGCGTATTCGGACCAAGAAAGAATGCGGCAATCCTGGAAGGATCGAAAGCGTTCTCCAAAGACCTGATGAAAAAATACCATATCCCGACGGCGGCATACGAGACATTCTCCGATCCAGAAGCGGCAGAGAAATATCTCGAGACTGCAAAATTCCCGATCGTGCTGAAAGCCGACGGTCTGGCTCTTGGAAAAGGCGTTCTGATCTGCAATACCTTAGAGGAAGCAAAAGAGGGCGTCAAGACGATCATGCTCGACAAGAAATTCGGCAGTGCCGGAAACGAGATGGTCATCGAGGAGTTTATGACGGGGCGTGAGGTTTCCGTTCTCTCCTTTGTGGATGGAAAGACGATCAAGACGATGAGTTCCGCACAGGATCACAAGAGAGCAGGAGACGGCGACACCGGCCTGAACACCGGCGGTATGGGCAACTTCTCCCCGAGTCCGTTTTATACCGAAGAAGTGGATAAGTTCTGTAAGAAATATATCTATCAGCCGACCGTAGATGCGATGGCAGCCGAGGGAAGACCGTTTAAGGGAGTTATCTTCTTCGGACTGATGCTGACACCGGACGGACCGAAGGTGCTCGAGTACAATGCCCGCTTCGGCGATCCGGAGGCACAGGTTGTGCTTCCTCGTATGAAGACAGATATCATTGATGTATTTGAAGCCTGCATCGACGGAACTCTCGACCAGATCGACCTGCAGTTTGCAGATAATGCGTGTGTCTGCATCGTACTGGCTTCGAACGGTTATCCGGTTTCCTACGAAAAAGGATTCCCGATCCGCGGACTCGAGACGTTCAAAGAGCATGAGGGCTATTACTGCTTCCATGCAGGAACGAAGTTCAAAGACGGCGAGATCGTGACAAACGGAGGCCGTGTCCTCGGCGTGACAGCACTTGGCGATACCCTGAAAGAGGCACGTGCGAATGCATATAAGGCTGTTGACTGGGTTGACTTTGACAATAAATATTACCGCCATGATATTGGAAAAGCGATTGACGAAGCGTAACGTGAATGTGAATTTTAATTTTGAGTAAAATGGAGCCGCCAGAATCCCGGTGAAAGGGAAATCTGGCGGCTTTGTCTTTTTGTTCTGAAAAGGGAATAAAGCGCCGCCGTTCCGGATACAATAGTAAGGAGATCCTTTGCTTTTTAGCAGAATCAGAACAGGAAAGGCGGTCAGAAAAGATGGGAATCGTTTGTCTGGCGGGGATTTTTGCCGTATTTCTTCTGCTTGCATGGACGCTCTGCCGGGCGGCAGGATGGGAGAAAGAACGGGAAGATCTGGAACAGGAGCAGTACCTGAAAGAGTGGCGGGAGAAAAAGTTGAAAAAAATCGAAAAAATTTGAAAATTAGTGTTGACATTTGGCGGGTGGAATGCTATACTAACGAAGTCGGTTGGTGATACAGATAAAAAGCCAACAGACAAAACACCGATGTGGGGTCTTAGCTCAGCTGGGAGAGCATCTGCCTTACAAGCAGAGGGTCATAGGTTCGAGCCCTATAGGCCCCATATTTTATGAAAAACAGTGTTGAAAATGAATATGGCGAGATAGCTCAGTTGGCTAGAGCACGCGGTTCATACCCGCGGTGTCGAGGGTTCGAATCCCCCTCTCGCTACTTATGGAACCCTTGAGAAATCAAGGGTTCTTTTGGCTTTATGGACAGTATGATGATATGGCTGTCATGTCAAAATCGTGTCTTGAAATCCACAGGGATTTGTGAGAAAATAAGATTACCTAAGAGCTTGTTTTGGGCTCTGAAAGTAAATAAAACAGTAATGGATAGAAGAAAGATAAGGAAAAAACAATGATAGAGTTTAATAAACCACCTTTTATTGGAACAGAACTGGAATACATCCGCCAGGCGGCAGAGGAAAACAACAAGCTGTGCGGCGACGGTCCTTTTACGAAGAAATGTTCTGCCTGGATGCAGGACAATTTCAACGTAAAACATGCGATTCTTACGACATCCTGCACCCATGCACTGGAAATGGCAGCTTACCTGTCTGAGATTCAGCCGGGCGACGAAGTGATCATGCCGTCCTACACGTTTGTTTCCACTGCAGATGCCTTCGTTCTGCGCGGAGCAAAAATCGTCTACGTGGATATCCGTCCGGATACAATGAACATCGACGAGACCAAGATTGAGGATGCCATCACCGAAAAAACAAAAGCGATTGTTCCGGTTCACTATGCGGGCGTTGCCTGTGAAATGGATACCATCATGGATATTGCAAAACGCCATAACCTGAAGGTTGTAGAGGATGCGGCACAGGGCGTGAGCGCGTACTACAAGGGAAAAGCCCTTGGAACGATCGGCGATTTTGGCTGCTACAGCTTCCATGAGACGAAAAACTATACGATGGGAGAGGGCGGCGCGCTGCTGTTCCAGGATGAGAATTATCTGGAAAAAGCAGAGATCCTTCGTGAAAAGGGAACGAACCGCAGCAAGTTTTTCCGCGGACAGATCGACAAATATACTTGGATCGACTACGGTTCCTCCTATCTGCCGAGCGATATGAATGCGGCTTACCTGCTTGCAGAACTCGAGGAACATGAGAAAATCGACAGAAAGCGGATGGCCATCTACAACTATTACCATGAGCAGCTCCGTCCGCTGGCTGAGGCCGGAAAGATCGAGCAGCCGGTTGTGCCGGAAGGCTGTGTACATAATGCACATATGTACTTCATCAAGGCAAGAAATCTGGAAGTGCGTACAAAACTGATCAAGTATATGAAAGAGCGCGGTGTGATGTGTGTCTTCCATTACGTTCCGCTCCATACCTCCCCGGCCGGACAGAAGTTCGGTGTTTTCCACGGAGAGGACAAATACACAACAAAAGAGAGCGAGCGCCTGATGCGTCTGCCGATGTTCTACGGCCTGTCTGAACAGGATATGGCATATGTCGTAGAGTGCCTCATGGACTTTAAAGAGTGGTAACATTTCATGTATGAGAAGTTTTTAAACTACTTTACGGACTATATTTTCGTGAAGGATGAGCCGCAGAAAGCCGATGTGATTTTTGTGCCGGGAAACGGATATCCGCAGATGGCGGCGCACGCGGCAGAACTCTGGAAAGAAGGATTTGCGCCGTATGTGCTTCCGTCGGGAAGATACAGTACTGTGCTCGGGCATTTCGCCGGTGTACAGGATCTTGCGGAGCAGTACGGCGGGAACTATGAAACCGAGTGGGAGTTTCTGCGGACGGTACTGCAGAAAAACGGCGTGCCGGAGAAAGCGATTCTGCGCGAAGACAAGGCGACGTATACGTATGAAAATGCACTGCGGTCACGGGAAGTGACAGATGCGGCGGGCATCGAGGTAAAAAAAGCGATCCTCTGCTGCCGGAATCTCCATGCGAGACGGTGTATTCTGTATTACCAGCTTGTCTACCCGGAGACAGAGTTTTTTGTCTGTCCTTCGGATATTGAGTTCACCAGAGAAAACTGGCATACAAAGGGTGAATGGATCGACCAGGTGTTAGGAGAAATGGAGCGCTGCGGCGGTCAGTTCCACAAGATTCTGCGGGAACTGCCGGCGGATTCTGAATTTTAACACCAGTAGACAAGAAGCGTATCCGCCGATATTTGGTCTGCCGCTTAA